>Ga0256839_1000161_pt1 | contig 88055 bp, 95 predicted proteins | sample 354166metaG_FD_185968 | JGI IMG/M metagenome (GOLD analysis project Ga0256839, IMG submission 185968) | Hydrothermal vent microbial communities from Mid Atlantic Ridge, Atlantic Ocean - 354-166 | ecosystem: Environmental > Aquatic > Marine > Hydrothermal vents | place: Atlantic Ocean: Mid... | reverse complement strand
AAAGAGAGAAATATCACGAAGTCACTGAGCTTCTGGACAGTTTTCCTGCTGTTGCCATCATTGGCCCGCGCCAGGTTGGCAAGACGACCCTTGCCCACGAGATCGCCGAAACGCGGCCTTCCGTCTATCTGGATCTCGAATCCGAGCGTGACCGCGTCAAGCTGAGCGACCCCGGGTACTACCTGCGCCAGCACAGTGACAAACTGATCGTGCTGGATGAAATCCACAAAGTTCCGGAAATCTTTCAGGAAATGCGTGGTGTGATTGACGAGAACCGTCGCAAGGGGCGTAAAGCGGGGCAATTCCTGATCCTCGGCTCTGCAGCCATAGACCTGCTGCGTCAGTCCGGCGAAAGCCTTGCCGGGCGCATTGCATATTGCGAAATGTTTCCACTGAATATCCGCGAGGTCGGGTCAGACCGGCAAGAGCAGCTCTGGTGGCGCGGCGGTTATCCCGACAGCTTTCTGGCAAAAAATGACCGCCTGAGCGATGTTTGGCGCCGCGATTTCATCCGCACCTATCTGGAGCGGGATGTGCCGGAATTCGGCCCGAGGATTTCGGCCGAACGTTTGCGACGGTTCTGGACCATGTTGGCACACCTCCATGGCGGACTGTTGAATTCCGCCAACCTTGCGCGCAGCCTGGAAGTGGATAACAAAACCATCACCAACTACCTTGATTTGTTGGTGGATCTTCTTCTGGTTCGGCGTTTGCAACCGTGGCACTCCAACGTCAAGAAACGGTTGGTGAAATCGCCGAAGGTCTATCTTCGCGATAGTGGGATATTGCACACGTTGCTGCAAATACCCGATTTCGAAGCTTTGCTGGGCAATCCGAAGCTTGGTGACTCTTGGGAAGGGCTTGTTATCGAAAATGTCGTTTCCGCCCTGCCCAGTGGCGTTCAGCCGTATTTCTACCGGACCTCAGCAGGGGCGGAAATTGATCTTCTGCTGGATTTTGGGCAGGAAATCTGGGCGATTGAAATCAAGAAAACGACGGCACCAAAATTGTCCAAAGGGTTTCATATCGCTTGCGAAGATCTGAAACCGTCGCGCAAATATGTCGTCTATGGGGGAGATGAGGCGTTCGGGTTGACGCAGGACATCACGGCGATCCCGCCGTTGGCGCTGATGGATGAAATCTCCAGATTGCGAAAATAATGTTAGGGCCCTCCATGCGGAATTTCTGCGAAAAAACCGTTGGCAGCACTTGGCTTTTGCATCAGCTTTCTTCCTTGCTGACAAACGCGACGCATCACGAAGATATTCGAAAAATGCCGCACCAATACCGAACTAAGAGAATGAAAGCGCTCGGATAATTGCGGGTTTTCGCTGCGTTTTGACCGACTTTTCGAGAAAAAGTCGTTGGCATGTCGTGTCCACCGCCACCCAACCCTTGATTATGCATGAAAACCAACAACTAACCATTATAAATGGGCTTCATCCACTATTTTAGCACCCCTTCGCATTTAGATTGACTAATTCTAATCCGTTAAAAATTCGCGGTTTGACACAGCACGATTTTTTTGGTGCGGGATGGCTTGCCTGCCCGCATGGGTTTTGGGCCAGTAGATTGCCCGTCAGGAAGCTTGCAGCGACGTTTGTTAGTATCAGCCAGACGACATTATACAGCCTTTATCCATTTTGCTCTCGGCTGCGTTTTAGGCGGACGTTTCGCGAATTTTCAGGTTTCACGCCAAATCGGGTTCGACCACGCTCGCTTGCCCGCGCGATCAATCACGGTTGCGCGAATCCACGGCGAGTCTGCTAGACGTTCCAGCGAAAGCCGTCCGGTGGTCATAGATTGCCCGTGCAGCGTTGCCATGGACGTTCCTTGGCCCTGTACGATTATCGTTGCTGCCGAAGAACAATCCACCTCGACAGAATCTGCACCAATCCGGATGCCGTTGATTTGCGGGCCAGTGCTAGAGTAATAGGTGCCTGCTTTAAGGGCGGCTAATAATGCCTCGGGGGAGTTTTCCGTCGCTTTGACCATGACCCAGCCACCAAAGAAATCAGGGGTATTGAAGTGCGCATCATCGGTGGCGATCATGTTCAACTTGCGCCCCCCGTTCAACAGGTGTTCCAGCGTCAGGAACCCCTCGCCGCGATCATTGTCGACGACACAGCCGTGGTTATAAATCTCTACGGCGTGGGCGGCGGTAATGGTGCGGGCGTCCGCGTCGCTCATACCGGACCAATGGGGGTGGGCGATGGCGACAAACGCTCCGGCATCGCGGGCGCGCTGTGCAATACTGGCGGCGGATTCCGACCCTTCTACCGGGTTAAAATGCGGGGCATTGGGCGGCGTGAAGTCACGCGGTAAACCGGTGGCCACGATATGCCATAAATGGCCATTTTCCATGATGCCGGTATGTAATTCAGCCCCAAAGAGGGTTGTGAAATGTTCATTGCGGAAGGCCGTTGTGTCCGTGATCGGATAATCAAATAGCCCAACGAAGTGATCCGTTAGCGAAATGAAATCATAGCCTTCAGCCTGATACCTGCGGCAAACTTCCTGTGGCGAAAGAACGCCATCTGATTGGGTGGAGTGTGTATGTAAGTTCCCACGATGGAACTTTCCGGGAGCGGAGAAGAAACTTGTAGGCATGGCACATCTCTTTTTCCAAGTAGAGAATCGAACGGTGTTTTTATCTCATTACCGAATATGAACAGCGTTGCGAATGATGCCAAGTCTTTTTTAAGGTTTCGCTGGATTAATAGCTAAACGCGGGGTTTTGCCAGTATCGGGTAGTATACGATTACGAAGCCCGCAAAGGCGGCGATCCAGAGGGTTGCCGAGGTATATAGCAGATAGGTTTGGTCCGGCAAAAACGCGGATGATATCCGCAGGATTGCCGCCAGCACTATCGCCCAATAAAGGGCTGCGATTGATTTGGTGGATACAAGCGGGCGACCGGAATGCCCAAGGCTTACGCGCGTCATCATGGCCAACGTCACCACGCCGATCACACCGACCATCCATGCGTGCGGTATTTGCATACTGTCACCAGTGGCCAACAGCAAGAAACCCAGCGGAACAAATGCGTATCCAATATGAAGGATAGCGACCAGCGGTTCCGCCATTGTACGCCACCCAGCCCATCTGGCGAAGCGCGCAACATGAGTCACGGCGGCAAGTGCGCTAAGGATACGAACACCAATAAACTCTGGCACGATCACCCATGTTAGAAGGGTTGCGATGCTGATGCTTATTGCAAACGTGTCGAAACGGTTAATAGGGGTAGGAAGGTGCCCCGGGCCTTGGCGTGCTAGCCAGTTGCGGGTGAAGCTGGGGATGACACGGCCACCGATCAGAATGATAAGGAAGACGATCGTTCCAACACCCATTCGAATGCCGTAACCGCCAAAGGCTGATCCGTTAAGGGCTTCGTAGTGGAATATCCCATTGGATATTGCCAGTAGGGCTACGACACCTAACACCTTAAGATTCCGCCAGTTTTTGCCCGCGATTATCTCGCGTGCCAGAACAGCGGCGAGGACAACCAGAAAGACTGAATCAATCAGTGGCGCGATAAGTGTTGGTAACCATTCCGATATAAACATCGCGATGCGGCCAGCGACCCAGATGCCCGATAAGGCGACAACCGGCCACCCAAGAACGGGCAGGCGACCTGTCCAGTTAGGCACGGCGGTTAACAAAAAACCGGCAATCACAACACTGGAGTACCCGAAAACCATTTCATGCATATGCCAGTCAGCACCGATCATGCGGCTGGGAATTTGCGTTCCTGTCGCCAAAAACATCACCCACAGGGTCATGGCCAGTGCCGCCCATATGCCTGCCAGCAGGAAGAATATCCGAAAGCCATGGCTGAATAGGATGGGGCCTTTATAGGCACGGCGACGTTCTGATGTGGTTAGCATTGGAGGCCCGATCATTGTTGGATGTTTCGTATGGGCTTAGCGGAACTAATTTTGTCTGACTTTGATTTATGTCATGTCTTACATTCAGGTTCCCCTATATATAAGCTTGAAAAAGCGGGAAACAATTCATTATGCGGACAAGACCGGACGAAACCACTGAAATGGAATTACCATCGGGCAAAGTCACGCTGGATGGGCACGGATACCTCGTTGACCCTGAATTGTGGACGCCTGATTTCGCCCGCACAGTGGCTAAGGCCGAGGATATCACGCTGACCCAAGACCACTGGGACGTGATCGAATACATGCGCCAGTCTTATGCCGATCACGGCGTTGCGGTCGATGTGCGCCATGTGAACAAGTTTTTGGGCGAAAAGAAAGGCATCAGCAAGCACGACGGCCGCCGCTTGCTGTTTGAACTATTCCCTTACGGCTATGTTAAACAGGCCGTCAAAATGGCCGGCATGAAACAACCCCGCGCGTGGAGTACGGGTTAGATCCCAAGCAATAACCCTGGTAGATAAAGTACGATGCCGGGGAACGCGACCAAGCCGGCGATTGTCAGCGCGTCTGCCACGAAGAATGGCGACACTCCCCAAAACACGTCTTGTACGGTTATGTCCTTGCGCACGCCCGCGACCACGAAACAGTTGAGGCCTATGGGGGGGGTGATTAGACACAGCTCCGCCATTTTGACCACCAAAATCCCGAACCAAATCGCACAAGCCGTTCCTGACATGCCGAACGCACTGTCGGCGGCGCTAACATATTCGCCCCCGTTCAGGGCCATGACGGCTGGGTATACGACGGGCAGAGTTAACAGCAACATTCCGATGGCATCCATGAACATACCCAAAACCGCATAGGCCAACAGGATGAAAACCAGCGTCAACATCGGGCTTTGGTCAAGCGAGGTGATCCAGTCTGCGAACACCCCTGGAAGATCCGCGAAGCCTAAGAAACGAACATAAATCAACACCCCCCAGATGATGGTGAAGATCATCACGGTCAGCTTGGCGGTTTCCAGTAGGGCTTCTTTCAACTGCGCCCAGCGCATACCTTTGTAAAGCGCGATAAGCAGCACGACGAAAGCGCCCAGCGCGCCACCTTCGGTCGGGGTGCCCCATGCATCGCCGCCGAACGGGTTGTAGATAAAGAAAATGATAATCGCGACGACGAAGAATATCGGGAATGCGCCGGGCAGCGATTGGAACCGTTGTTTCCATGTGAAACCGCCAACCGGTGGACCGAAATCTTTGAACACCAGTGCTAGAATGACAACCAAACCGCCATAAATTACAGCTGAAAATGCGCCGGGGATAAATCCAGCTAACAACAGGCGACCTACATCTTGTTCCACGATGATGGCGTAAATCACCAAGATCGCGGAGGGCGGAATTAATGATGCCAGTGTTCCTGCGGCAGCCACCACGCCGGCAGCGAACCGTTTGTCGTACCCTTCGGCCAGCATTTCAGGAATGGCGATGCGCGCGAAAACTGCTGATGTGGCGACCGACGCTCCCGAAACAGCTGCAAACCCTGCCGTGGCAAAAACCGTAGAAACTGCCAATCCACCGGGCAGCCAACCCACCCAGCGTTTGGCAGCCTCAAACAATGCCTTCGTCAGACCTGCGTAGTATGCGAGGTACCCGATCAGGATAAACGTCGGTATCAGCGATAAAGCTTGCGAGGCGATTTTCGAGTGCGGCACTTGCCCCGCGGTTTTCACCCCCACGGTCAGCGCCCACATGAATTCGCTAGGATCGTAGCCTTTTTTGGCCCAGAAAATCCAAATTAGACCGGTTAAACCTGTCAGGGCAGCCGCAAAAGCAACGCGCACGCCGATCAGAACCATGAATAGCATGAAGCCGGAAACGATCAGGCCGATGTCGATAGAAGTCATTAGTTGGTTTCCTCGTCAAAACCTGAAACGGTGGCCGCCTCGTTGGCGGCAGCGGTGGCGGCATCTTCGATCAACGGAACCGCAATCGGGCTTCGCGTGCCTGTACGCAAGGCGCGGCCATAGCCCCATACCTGCAACACCAGTCGCAGGCTGAGAACAGCAAAAGAGAATGTTACTAGCAGTTTAGCGGGCCAAAGGGGCAGTCCAATATCAAGGGATGAATCGCGGCTCCAATTGGGTGAACCAAAATCGAAGGAGCGCTGAAAATGTGCCCAAGTCCCCCAAACCAACAGTAGCATTAGAATTAACATCACGAAGGTAGAGGCCAGTTCAGCAGCCCATAACCATCGCCCACGTAAACGCCCAACCAGAATATCCATACGAATATGACCGCCAAGTCGTTGCGTGTAGGATACGCCAACGAAAGCCAGCAACGGCATCGCTTGTTCGATCCAATCAACATAACCGGGCAGGGGTTGGTTAAACAGATTACGGCCACTTACGCTGACCACAGCCAGCAACATCAATGAAAACGCTGCCAGACCGCCAATTAAGGCCAGTTGAGTTTCCAGTTTATAGAGGGCGCGATCAAGTTTGCTTAAAAGACTATCGTCTTCCAGAACGGGGGAGTGAGCTGACACGTCGGTATCTCCAACTTAAGAAAACCTCGCCCTTACATGAAGGGCGAGGCTGTTTTTAATCTACGGGCCGAATTAGTTGGCCAGCGTATCGAGAACCAGATCGTACAGCTCTTGTGCTGGTAGACCGCGACCGTTCATGTCTTCGATCCACGCTGCGGCGGCAGGACCGGCAACAGCATCACGAAAGGCAGCGAGATCTTCGTCGCTGTAGGTGATCCGCTCGATGCCACGCTCGTCAAGGGCAGGACCCCAAGCAGACATGGTTTTATCTTCGTAGTACTCGACATAGTAATCGAGTGCTTCGTCAACCGAACCAAGAAGCGCTTCGCGTTCGCTGTCAGACAGGTCGTTCAACGCATCAGTGTTAACTACAACAGGGCAATTCACGGTGCCTGGGTTAAGGTTGGTAGTCCACCATGTGGCGTTTTCAATCGTGCCATAAGACATATGCGCGTGCGGCGCGAATGCCACAGTTTTCACAACACCACTGTCCATCGCTTGGCGAACCTCGGTTGCGGACATGGATGTCGGAACAGCACCAACTGCGGCCATTGCACGGCCAACGCCGCCCGTGGCGCGCACAGTCATACCTTCAAAGTCTGCCAATGTACGCGGTGCTTCGCCTTTACCAACGATGTTGTACTGCGGTAGCGGGGATGGCATCAGCAATGTTGCATTCCAACGCGCTAGATCAGCAGCAACAGCTGGATGCGCATAAACAGCTTGCGAAACCTTAATTTCTTGACGCAGATCCTGAACGCCAAGGAATGGTAGTTCCAGCACCGTAATTGATGGGTTTTTGTCAGCGTGATAGCCAGCACAGAACTGCGCCATTTCAAATGCGCCAATCGAAATCCCGTCAAGGTTTTCTTTGTTCTTCGAAAGACCACCGTAGGAGATGTTCATTGTGAACTCGCCATCAGTCTTTTCGCTAACCAACTCTGCCAGACGCTCGATGTGTTCAGTAAACGCGCGACGCTTACCCCAAACGGATACATTCCATTCGACGGCCATGGCCTCTGCACCGAACGCCATAGTGATAGCCGCGATGGTCGCAGTCTTAAAAATTTTGTGTTTCATGTGGTTCCTCCCGAGAACTCAATTTGGTGACTCGGGGAGGCTACAATGGGAACAGGATTCTGCCAATGGTAAAGTTAACTTACCAATGCGGCGGCCTTTGATCAGCTAATGGAGCACCAGACAGGTTGTCGGCCTCCTGTTCAGCCGCGCGTTGCATCAGCATGGCGACACGACGGTTTAGCAAATCTATCTCGCTCGCTTGGCTGGTGATGACGTCATTCAGCTCTTCAAGCAGGGCGCTTTGATGGGCCAATGCCTCTTCAAGGCGGGTGATGCGATCTTCGGTCATGGTAGCTCCGGGAATAGGGTGACGGGGTCGCCTGCCTGCCACTTGGGATATTTGAACATTATAGATGCGAACGCGTCCGAGGACAGGAATTCTTCCAGCCAGCGAATGAGGTTCGGCCAAGGTTCGGCATCAAACCATGCGCGGTCCACGTTGGCGAATTGGCGCACGAAGGTAATGATAGACATATCGGTCATACCTGCTTTGTCGCCGGACAAGTACGGTTGACTTGCAAGCATGGTATCAAGCTTTGTCAAGAATTGGGACGCGACAGTACGCTGCTCGATTGCATCTGTACCTTCATGACGGTTCCCGTACTTGTATTTGTCGAGCGCAGACTTAAACGCCCCGTCGCACTCTTTGATCAAGGTTGTATCATGACGTTCCAACCAAGCGTCTGGGTCGTTCTGTTTCAGCGCCCACAACATGATATCGTAACTCTCGTCAATAATATCGTTGCCATTAACCACAACCGGAACCGTCGCCTTAGCGGAGGCTTCAAGCAATTCGGGTGCTTTGTCGCGCAGCAGAACCTCGCGCAACTCCACCTCAATACCGCTGGCAGCGATGGCCAAGCGGGCGCGCATGGCATAGGGGCAACGACGGAATGTGTATAAGATGGGCTTCATCCCCTTCAAATACGTTCAAAGGCGCGATTTGGCAATCCATCCATCGACAGGCGCGCAATCAAGGATTAAGAATACCCTAACGAATAGGGGAGCCGAAATTGGCTGATTTTTCACAACGCGAACTGCGTGATGCGATGGGCAGTTTTGCTACCGGCGTTACGATTGTAACCACGATGACAGATCGCGGCCCGCTTGGCATGACTGTGAACAGTTTTGCCTCGGTTTCGCTGGAGCCACCACTGGTGTTGTGGTCGCCAGCCCGTAAATCAGCACGGTTCCCCGCGTTCGAGGCTGCAAGCCATTTCGCAGTACACGTGCTTTCGCAAGACCAACGCGACTTGGCAGACATTTTCTCAAAGTCCGGCATCGAAGCATTTGATGACCTTGAATACACCTCGGGGATCGGTGACGTGCCGTTGCTAGACGGCTGCACCTCGCGGTTTGAGTGCAGCCATGCAGCAGGCCATGATGGCGGCGATCATTTGATTGTCGTCGGCGAAGTTTTGCGAATTTCGGCGTGTGATAAGCCGTCGTTATTGTTTTACCGCGGTAAGTTCACAGGTTTTGGCTGATGCTGAAATATCTTCACCTTCGTGTCAAAAGTTTCGGGTACGCAGCGGCAGGGCTGCTGTTTTTGCTGAAATCCGAACCCCACGCCCGCATTCATATGCTGGCCACAACGTTGGTGATAATCGCGGCCATCGCCTTTGATGTCACACGTCAGGATTGGTTGTGGCTGGTCCTCGCCATAACGCTTGTTTGGGTGTTCGAGGCTATGAATACCGCCATTGAATACCTCTGCGATGTCGTCTCGCCGCAGTATTCACAAAGCGTTAAGCGGGCCAAAGATGTCGCCGCAGGGGCAGTGCTTATCGCCTCCATCGCGGCCGCAATCATAGGAATTCTCGTATTTTACCCCTATATCCGCGTCCTCATATGACGCCGTGACCTTGCGACCAACGGACCCTTGGGGTAGACGATTGAAAAACACCAATTCGGGGTCTGAACATGGCTAAGAACAAGAAACAAAAGGTCAAACGCCCCAAGGCGTTGCCGCCGCGCGGATTTCGCGATTATTTCGGCACGGAAGTGGTTGAGCGCAACGCAATGCTGGGCAAGATCACCGAGGTCTATCAGCACTATGGTTTTGACCCTTTGGAAACGCCAGCGATTGAAACGGTGGAGGCGCTTGGTAGTTTTCTGCCAGATGTTGATCGCCCAAATGCGGGTATTTTTGCTTGGCAAGACGAAGACGACGCATGGATGGCTCTTCGCTATGATCTGACGGCCCCCTTGGCGCGGGTTTACGCACAATTCCGCAACGATCTGCCGACACCATATCGCCGCTATGCCGTTGGCCCTGTTTGGCGCAATGAAAAAGCCGGACCGGGGCGGTATCGCCAGTTCTATCAGTGTGATGCGGATACGGTTGGCACACCTACCGTTGCCGCCGATGCCGAAATTTGCGGGATGCTTTCCGACACATTGGAGGCCGTTGGCATTCCGCGCGGTGACTACATCGTTCGTGTGAATAACCGCAAGGTTTTGAACGGGGTGATGGAGGTTGCCGGTGTTCTAGACCCGTCTGACCCAAGTAAATATGAGGCCGAGCGTGGTATCGTGTTACGCGCCATCGACAAACTTGATCGCCTTGGTCAAAGCGGCGTTCGCGCGTTGTTGGGGGAAGGTCGTAAAGACGATAGTGGCGATTTCACAGGTGGCGCGAAGCTGTCGGATGAGCAAGCCGATGTCATCATGAATTTCATGGACGCGCGCCGTGACAGCGGCGGCGCAACATGTGCGCGGTTGCGTGAATTGGTGAGTGGTTCGGATATGGGTCTTGTCGGCGTTCAGGAATTGGAAACCATCGCGGAATTGACGGATGTGCAGGGCTATGGGGCTGATCGCCTTTTAATTGACCCCTCTGTTGTACGTGGCCTTGGCTATTACACCGGTCCTGTTTACGAGGCCGAACTAACCTTCGAAATTCTCGACGATAAAGGCCGCAAGCGCCAGTTTGGCTCTGTCGCTGGCGGTGGTCGTTATGATGATCTCGTCAAACGCTTTACTGGGCAGGAAGTTCCGGCGACGGGCGTCTCCATCGGCGTTGATCGCCTATTGGCGGCGCTGCGCGAAAAGGGCCGTATGGATAGCCATGCAAATGGCCCTGTGATCGTGACCGTCATGGACCGCGACCGCATGGGGGATTATCAAACCATGGTGGCCGAGCTGCGCAATGCCGGCATCCGGGCCGAGGTGTACCTCGGCAACCCGAAAAACTTCGGCAATCAGTTGAAGTACGCAGATGCGCGAAATTCGCCAGTTGCGGTGATCGAGGGTGGCAATGAATTCGAGGCAGGCGTCGTGCAGATCAAGGATTTGGCGCTTGGTGCGGCTTTGGCGGCCAACATCACCACGAACGAGGAATGGAAGGCCCAGCCAGCGCAGATGGAAATCGCGCGCGGCGATCTGGTGGCCGAGGTTCGCAAAATGATCGCACGGGCGGACGGGTGATGGTTACCTCGCGGGCATATCTGGAAAATGGGCGACTAGGGCAGGGTTTGGCCGATGTGCGGGGTGAAGTCGGACGGCTTATGTCTGGCTTTATCGCCAATGGCGCAGAACCGGTTGAACCGGCAGCACTGCTATCCGCCGATGTTCTGATTGACCTCTACGGCGAAGACTTGCGTGCGCGCGCCTTCACCACCCACGACCCTGTGGAAGGGGAATTGATGTTGCGGCCGGACTTCACTGTGCCAGTCGTGCAAATCCACATGGCAAACGGGGCGAGTGCGGCGCGTTACGCCTATGCGGGGTCCGTCTGGCGCCGCCAAGAGGTTGGCAGCAATCGCCCGACGGAATATTTGCAAGCTGGTTTTGAGGTGTTTGGTGGCACTGATCCCGCCGCTGACGATGCCGAAGTTTTCGCGGTGCTGGCCACGGCCCTTGGCGATTTGCCTGTGATGCCGGTGACTGGTGATCTGGGGCTGATATTCGCGGCAATTGATGCGCTTGACACGAACGAGAGGCGCAAAGGGGCGTTGCGCCGTCACGTTTGGCGTCCACACCGTTTCAAACGCCTGTTGGAGCGGTATTCCACGAAGGCCACGGTAAGCGCTGATCGGGAAGGCCTGTTACAAGCGGTTAAGGATGGTTCGGTGCAAGCGTTGATCAAGGCCTCTGGCCCTGCCCACGGCGTGCGTTCTGTTGACGAAATCGCTGCGCGTGCAGAAATATTATTACATGAAAAAGAGGCGGCCTCATTAAGCGAAGCGGATGTTGCGCTCGTGTCTGGTGTGCTTGAATTGAAATCAACGATGGGGCAGGCGGCGCAAGAATTGCGCAAGGTCGCCCCGATGTTGAATATGGCGGCTGATCAGTTGGAAGCCCGCGCGCAAGCCTTGTCAGATGCAGGCGTTGATGTGTCAACTTTACCGTTCGAGGCATCTTATGGCCGCACAACGCTGGAATATTACGACGGGTTCGTCTTTGGGTTCCATGCTCCTGATCGCCCCGATTTGCCGCAAATCGCCCAAGGCGGGCGGTACGATGCGCTAACCCGTGTGCTTGGTGACGGCGAAGGCGTGCCAGCCGTCGGTGGCATCATTCGGCCAGAGGCGGTCTTGGCCCTGAAAGGCGGTGTGGCATGAGCGTTTTGAAGCTGGGGCTGCCATCGAAGGGCCGCCTGCAAGAGCTAACCATCGACTGGTTCGCCGAGCGCGGCATCAAAATTGAACGCACGGGGTCTGGTCGCGAATATGCTGGCCGTGTTGTCGGGTTCGACGACATTGAACTGGTGCTTTTGTCTGCTGGCGAAATCCCCAAAGAATTAGCCGCAGGGCGCATTCACCTTGGTGTAACAGGCCAAGATTTGGTGCATGAAAAAATCCCAGGCTGGCAGGATAAAATCACCGAGCTGACCGAGATGGGCTTTGGCCACGCGGACCTGATCCTTGCTGTACCTTCCAGCTGGCTCGACGTTGAAAGCATCGACGATTTTGATGCTGTGGCCGCGGCTTTCAGGGCCAAGCATGGCTTTCGTCTGCGGATTGCCACGAAGTACCACAACTTGGTGCGCGAATTTTTGCGTGGCCACGGGGTGGCAGATTACCAGCTTGTGGACAGTCAAGGCGCGACTGAAGGGACAGTCAAGAACCTAACAGCCGAGGCAGTTGCCGACATAACATCGTCAGGGGATACGTTGGTTGCAAACCACTTGAAGATATTGCCGGACGGTCTGATTTTGAAATCGCAAGCGACGTTGTTTAAGTCGAACGTGGCGGATTGGTCGGAGGTAGTCGGGATCTTAGATAAGCTGTTTGTTAATTTGCAAGATGAGAACCCGAAAGGTTTCTAAGGTAGTTTCTCGTTCGGAAAAAAACGCCCTATATGAGGGTATCATATAGGGCGTGATATTCATACAAACTGGAAATGAAACCGACTAGTAGCCAGTCCAAGTAGCGCCACTAGTTTGATATACGATAGTATCAATAATTTCTCCGTTGACGCTCACGTTGTTGGTCGCGCCAGTAGTATCTTGATAGATAGGTGTATCTGTTGCATCGTCAATAGCCCCTACATACGCGTACCCAGCTGGTGCATCATTATTAATCGCTGTGATAATGGAGCCATAATCCGGATTGTTAGCTGTGTAGTCGGCTAGAGTTGGCGCGGCTGTAGCAGCGCTTGCGCCAAACGTAAACGCCGATGCGGTTTGAAGCTCATCGTTAACTCCAGTGGAGGCATCCTGGATCCCTCCTGATATTAGCGCAATGACAGCCAGCGCAATGCCGACAATCGCAGCCGTCAATACGACCCAGTCGACGGTAACAGCACCGGACTCGTTTTTCTTAAACTCTGATAGATACTTCATACTGATGGCTTCCCTACTATGTCTGCATTAATTTAAAGTCTTGATGCGGGTCAATATGCAGGTGAAAAAGGCGAAAATGGGGCGGGAATTAGTTCAAATTATTGCGGAAAAATTGCTAACGCTAAAAGTCGCGAGGTATGGCTCTATTTAAGAAATATCAGCCAGCATTCGTTTTGCCTCATCTGTGGTGGAAACAAGGTTGTCCCGATCTTCACCCGGAAAGAAGCGCGCGCGAATGCCTGTTGGCATCGGGTTCGGCAAAAACGTCAGAACACGCGGGCCAATGGTGACGGTCTCGGCTGCCCAACTATCAACAATCGCTTGCGCGGCGGCTTTGGTCGCACCATAGCCTGCGAAAAACTTTTCGCCACCACGCGGGTCATTCATGAACACGGCGGTGCCTTCCTCGGCGGCTTTCAACAAAGGCTCGGTCATAGCGATGATGCGTTGTGTAGCGCGCGCATTTACGGCCCACATACGGTCGAAATCCTTTTCCGCAACATGTGCAACGGGTGACAATAACACTGCATGCGCGGCGCAATGCACCAACAAATCCAGATGCCCCCAGCGTTCATGGATGGCCAGACACATACGTTGCAACCCGCCCTCATCCGTGATGTCGAGGGGGACGAGGGTGCTTGAACCCCCAACCGTCTCGATCTCGTCGGCTAAATCTTCCAGACCACCAACAGTTTTAGCGAGTGCGATGACGTGGGCGCCTTGGCGGGCCAGCTCCAGTGCCGTGGCATAACCCAATCCGCGGGATGCACCCGTTACCAGTGCAACAGTGTCTGGACCAATGTTCATTCGGTGTCCTTTAGTTCAAAACCCGCCTCGACCTTGTCTGCCGGGCGCACGGGATAGTCGCCGCTAAAGCATGCATCGCAATATTGTGGGCATTTGTTATTCCGACCACCAGATTGACCAACAGCGTTGTAAAGCCCATCCAACGAGACGAACCGCAGGCTGTCCACGCCCAGATGCTCGCGCATCTGATCTTCGGTCATGGTGCTGGCCAGTAGTTTGTCGCGATCAGGTGTATCCACGCCATAAAAGCACGGCCATTGCGTAGGAGGGGAGGCGATACGGAAGTGCACTTCCTTTGCACCGGCATCCAGTATCATGTCCCTGATTTTGCGACTGGTGGTACCGCGCACGACTGAATCATCGACCAAAATCACCCGTTTACCACGGATCAGCGCACGGTTGACGTTCAGTTTCAGTAGCACGCCCATGTTGCGAATTTGCTCGGTTGGTTCGATGAAAGTGCGGCCCATATATTGGTTGCGGCTGATGCCCATGGCGTAAGGAATGCCGCTTTCTTGACTGTATCCAATGGCCGCGGGCACACCGCCGTCTGGAACGGGGCAAACGAGGTCGGCCTCCACGGGGGCCTCACGCGCCAGTTCCACGCCGATTGCGCGGCGGGCTTCATAAACCGACTGTCCGGTAAAAATGCTGTCTGGGCGGCTGAAGTAGACGTGCTCAAAAATGCAAGGTTTGGGGTCTGCCTTATGGAACGGGAAAAAACTTTCAACGCCATCATCTGTGATAACCACCATTTCGCCGGGGTCAACTTCACGAACGAAATCTGCTCCGATAATATCTAAGGCGCAGGTTTCGGACGACAGGATCCAGCCATCCCCCAACTTGCCCAATACCAGCGGACGGACACCCAAAGCGTCCCGTACACCGATCAGTTTTGTGCGGGTCATGGCCACAATCGAAAATGCCCCTTCAACACGGCGAAGCGCGTCTTTCAGGCGTTCGGGGATGTTCTTTTGAAAGGACCGCGCCATAAGGTGAACGATGCATTCGGAATCGGATGAGGATTGAAATATTGAGCCACGCTCGATCAATTCGCGGCGCAAGGCATCTGCATTGGTCAGATTGCCGTTATGTGCAATCGCGCTACCGCCCATGGCGAATTCGGCAAACAATGGTTGCACGTCACGGATCTGGGTTTCGCCCTTGGAACCGGATGTGGAGTACCGCACGTGGCCAATCGAAAGATTGCCTGGCAAGGTTTTCATCAGGCTGGATTTTGTGAAGTTATCGCGGACATAGCCAAAGCGCCGTGCGGAGGTGAAACCGATGTCGTCGTCATATGCGACAATCCCGCCGGCTTCTTGCCCGCGGTGTTGCAAGGCATGTAGGCCGAGGGCTACGAAGTTTGCCGCCTCAGCCATCCCCCAAACACCGAAAACGCCACATTCTTCGTGCAATTTATCATCGTCAAAAGGAAAGGCGGGTAGGGTCGAATCGTTGTACATATTGGCAAGGGCTCGCTTGGCTTGTTGCAACTGCCTGCCTTATAGGCGTCACCGCTAACGGAGTCACCCCACCTTACGCGCTTGTGGCACTTTATCAGCCGTTAGTTGTTGCTTCTTCGCCGGTAATCGCATCGCCTGTGCAGCTTGCTGTTAGCTGTTCGTATGGCTCGATCAACCACTGAGGAATTTCGGTTGGGATGTATTCCTGTAGGCGCAATTGCTGTTCGGCAAGTATCACGCGCGTTTTGGAATCTTCAACCACCGGGAAGCCTTCGCCGCCAGCAATGAAGAAATCGTATGCCACCAAGGCGACCACAATTAACAACACACCGCGTGCTATGCCGAACAGGAACCCTAAACCACCGTCAAGCGACCCCAGCGCCGATTTTTGAACAGCACCCGAGATCAGCGGCGTAAACAGTGCGATCACCACAAGGGCGATTGCAAACACGCCCGCGAAGGCGGTCAGTATACCGAGTTCACAATTGTCACCGATAATATCGGTCAGGATGGGAATTTCTTGTACCAACGGTACAACTTGTGGCGAGAAGTAGAAGGCAACAACGCCCGCGCCGACCCAACCTGCGATGCTAAGAATTTCGCGAACGAATCCGCGCGAAAATGCCAAAACTGCCGAGATGAACAGAATGGCGGCAACGCCGCCGTCAAAAAGTGTGAAATCTTCCATTAATCCGTCCCTTTTAATCGTCGAGCTGTCCAAAACAGTTTTCAATAAACTCTGCAAGGTCGCCGACTTTATGCACGTCTATGCCAGATTTGGCGATAGTTTTCATCCTTGATGGTGCATAAGCACTGGAAAACCCCAATTTTTCGGCTTCTTTCAGCCGATTTTCCGGCTGCGAGATTGGCCGGAGGGCGCCTGAAAGGCTGATTTCTCCGAAAACCACCGAATCAGCGGGTAATGCATGATCCTGTCGTGCCGAGATAAGCGCCGCCGCGACGGCAAGGTCTGCGGCAGGTTCGCTGATCTTGATGCCACCTGCGATGTTCAAGTATACATCCATGCCGCCAAAACTGATACCGCAACGGGCCTCAAGCACGGCAAGGATCATCGCCAAACGCCCCGAATCCCAACCGACAACCGTGCGTCGCGGCGTGGCGAGTGGCGATTTGGCCACCAAGGCTTGAATTTCAACCAACACTGGCCGTGTTCCCTCGATACCGGCAAAGACGACGGAACCGGATGTAGGCTTGTCCCGCTCGCTCAGGAATAGGGCGGAAGGGTTGGTAACCTGTTGCAGGCCGCCGCTTGTCATCTCGAACACGCCGATCTCGTCGGCTGGGCCGAAACGGTTTTTGACGGCGCGAAGGATGCGGAATTGGTGACCACGCTCGCCTTCAAAATAAAGGACAGTATCGACCATGTGTTCAATTACGCGCGGCCCCGCAATCTGCCCGTCTTTGGTGACGTGCCCAACCAAAACCACCGAAATACCGCGTCGTTTGGCGAAACTTGTCAGCTCGTGCGCGGCGGCGCGGACTTGTGAAACCGAACCGGGCGCAGAACCGACATGATCGGCCCACATCGTCTGGATGGAATCGATGATCACCAGATCGGGGCGTTCCGTATCTAGCGTTGTCAGGATGTCGCGAAGGTTGGTTTCGGCGGCCAGTTTCACTGGCGCGTCCGTCAGGTTTAAGCGTTCGGCGCGCATTCTGATTTGGCTGGCGGCTTCTTCGCCCGAAACATACAGCACCTTTTTGCCTTTGCGCGCAAAGGCCCCAGCGGCCTGCAACAACAACGTGGATTTGCCGATGCCGGGGTCCCCCCCCACCAGAATGGCCGAGGCGGGCACAAGGCCGCCGCCCAAAACGCGGTCAAGTTCGTCAATACCGAAATGACTGCGCACCAGCGGCGCGTCTTGTGAGGTCAGGTCCGAAAGTTCCACCCGTTGCCCCTTGGAAGCCCCCAAGGTTTTGCCTTTGGGTCCGGCGGATAGCGCGGCTTCCTCGGTGATAGAATTCCATTCACCGCACGCCTCGCAACGTCCGGCCCATTTTTTATGCGAAGCCCCGCAAGCGGAGCAAGTATAGGTTGATGATTTTGCCATATAGATTGTTAGCCTTATTGCGCCACGAAGGGCAAGCCGAGGATTAGAACGATTGCAAAAATTATCTGGAAGGTGGGCAGAATGCGGTTCCAACGCACCTCAAGAATTGCTGCCGTTGTGGCTGTGGCGAGCAGCAGGATTCCGAGTATTTGAGCAAAGAAAGAAGATAGTGCAGAAATGGATGCCATCCCTAATATGGTTAACAGGGCGGTGGCAATATGGGCGTATTGCAGCGGACCGCGCTTCAGGATGCTTTGATAAACGGACCAAAGCAGGGCGGCGAACACCCCCGCAGCAACGGCTATTCCCCCCATAAGTTCAAAAATCATCGGAACTGTCGCTTGGTTAGATGCGTGATTACCATAGAGCCGAGGACGCAAGCGGTGAACAAGTATAACCCCCATGCGGTCTCGACCCGGCCAATGCCGACGCCTTTTGCCCCGACGATATAGATCGCGATTAGAAACACGTCTGCCATTGCTAGTTTCCCGAGGATTTCGAGGGTTGGAATGGCTCGATTGGACAAAAGGTTGAAGTGGATCAATGCGGTAGCCGAAACCTTGAGGATAGGGGTGAAAATCGCGAGAAATGTGACGAGCAGGGCGAGGAATTTATCGGCCTCCCATAAGGCTTGCACGGCGGTGAGCGTCGAGATTTCATCAAGCGAAAACACCGGCAGTAGACCCGCGCGAAGCAGGGGAGCGAACCACGCGATGGGGAACAGGATGAGCAGGGAAAGGTTGGCGAGTTTTACCATTGTATCAATCTCTCAAGAGGGGTCCGACAGAGGTTCGCCGTAGTAATAGTCCTCTCCATTACCCTCAATATACGTAATAATACCCGCTACGAAAATAAGGAGCAAAAGAACTCCGCTCTCTATCAACAACCATCGCTTTTTAGCAAACTGTAAAGACTTTATCCAAAAACCAATAGCAATTAGGAAAAGTAGCGCGCCTGCGATCACCTGAAAGCTTAGGGCGTTGCTCTGTTGATATGGGCTGCCTAAGGTGACCCCCATTGAAAGCAGAATCAATATGAAGCTGGCAAACAGGCTGGCGAGTAATGTTCCGTTAGCCTTTGGCGATGAAAGTATGGAGAATGCGAAAAAACGCCCGAAATTACCCACCAATATCGGCGCACCCAACGCAAAGATGATTGCAATGGTTATCTCGCGGGTCATCACCTCACACTCTCGATCGGACCCTCGGCCCGCGCGTTAATAAACTGGTCTAGATATGGATCACCGCTGTTATCAATATCGCGAATCGCGCCCGTCCATTGCACGCGTCCATCGTGGATCATCGCGACTTTATCGGCAATCGCACGCACGCTCGACATGTCGTGGGTGATGGTCATGGCGGTTGCGCCCATCTCCACCACGATCTCGCGGATCAGCTCGTTAATTACACCGGACATGATCGGGTCCAGGCCCGTGGTGGGTTCGTCAAAGAATATAATCTCGGGGTCAGCGGCGATGGCGCGGGCCAGTCCGACGCGTTTTTGCATGCCACCTGACAGTTCGGCAGGGAACAGGTCAGCTACGTCAGGTTTCAATCCTACGCGACGCAGCTTCAGGATGGCGAGGTCGCGAGCGTCTGTCTTAGACAGGCGGTCGCTTCCTTGACGCAAACGGAACGCAACATTGTGCCAGACGGGCAGGCTGTCGAACAGCGCACCGCCTTGAAACAGCATTCCGAAGCGCGCCAAAAATGCATCGCGATTACCTGTGTTCGCTGGCTTACCGTCAATCAGGATATCGCCTGCGTCCGGCTTCATCAATCCAAGGATACATTTCAACAGCACCGATTTTCCGGTACCTGAACCACCGATAATCACCATGCTTTCACCAGCCGCGATATCAAGGTCAACGCCCGCCAGAACATGCTTGTCACCAAAGGATTTTTCGACACCCTTAAGGGATATTTTTGGAACTTGATTCATGCGGGAAACAACAATTCTGTTAGCAGATAGTTAACCGACAGGATCAGGATGGAGGCCGAAACCACCGCATTCGTTGTCGCTTGGCCAACGCCTTGCGCCCCGCGCCCCGAATAATAACCGCTGTAACAGCCCATCAGCCCAAGGATAAATCCGAAAACACCGGCTTTGATTAGGCCGGATGTGACATCGCCAATCACCAGAAAATCCACCGTGTTCTGGATGTAGGTGGCCGCATTGAAACCTAACCGTGTCACACCGACAAGATACCCCCCCATGATGCCGATAATGTTACCCACCAACACCAGCAATGGCATGACCAGTGTGGCGGCAACCACGCGTGGCACCACCAGATATTTCATGGGGTTCGTTGACAGAGTGGTCAGGGCGTCGATTTGTTCGGTCACGCGCATGGTGCCAAGTTCAGCGGCAATGGAGGATGCAACGCGCCCTGCGACCATCAGGCCTGCCAAAACCGGCCCCAGCTCGCGCACCATTCCGATGGCAACGATGGATGGCACTACGCTTTCGGCGTTAAAGCGCGCGCCACCTGCGTATATTTGCAAGGCCAGTGCGCCGCCGGTGAACAGAGTGGTAAGGCCAACCACGGGCAACGAGAAATATCCGATGCGCAGGAATTGCAGCCCTAACTCGCGGAAATAAAACGGCCCACGCACAATATGAGACAGCGTTGCCCCCGTGAAAATCGTTAGCCGCCCGATGGAGGACAGCAACGCCAAGGTGGAGCGTCCGATGGATGCGAGGAAGCCGTGGAGAAAATTCAGTACAATCATGTTAGTCTTTGTAGACGCGCTTGTATCTGTTGCCAAGGCTGGTCAGGATTTCGTATCCGATTGTCCCTGCCGCTTTTGCCAAAACATCGACCGTCTGCGTGGCGTTCAGGATGTCCAGTGATGCCGGTACTGTCGCCAAATCGGTTACATCAACCGTGATAAGGTCCATCGAAACCCGCCCGACAATCGGGCAGCGGGTATCACCTGCGTAAAGGCTGGCGTTTGACCCGATCGCGCGGATCAAACCGTCGGCATAGCCTCCGGCCACTGTCGCGACAACCGATGGGCGCTTCGCGATCCACGCGGCGCCGTATCCGACGCTTTCGCCAACCGCGACGGGTCTGGTTTGGATGACGGGTAATGATAACGTGACAACTGGGCGCGCATCTATGAACGGGGCGCCGCCATAAAGGCCGATGCCCGGGCGGGTCATATCCATGTGGTAATCCGACCCCAATAGTATCCCACCTGTGGCTGAAAGGCTGCGATTGCAGTCCGGTAACTTGTCCACCATTTCAGTGAAAACGGCCAACTGTGCGGTGTTTTGTGGGTGTTCGGGTTCATCCGCGCAAGCTAGGTGACTCATGATTAGTATGGGATTAAGGGCAGGGATTTGAGCGGCGATGGATGCCAGTTCCGCGCTCTCCATCCCCAATCTGTTCATACCTGAATCGAGTTGTAAACCACAGGTCGCTCCCATCCGATCCGCCAGAAATCTCGTGACTTGATCTGTGCTGTTAAGCAACGGCGTTAGGGCGAATTCGTCAAACGCGCTTTCATCGCCTTGCATGTAGCCCGCGAAAACGAAAATTCGCGCGGCAGGCCCGATAGCTTGGCGTAGGACCACGCCTTCATCCGCAAGGGCTACGAAAAACGTTTTCGCACCGGCTTTTTGTAAGGCTTGGCCAACCGGGGCAACGCCCAAGCCGTAGGCGTCCGCTTTAATCACAGCACCGGTTTCGACCGCATCTGCGGTTTTCGCATCCAGCGCGCGCCAATTGGCAACAATCGCGGCCAGATCAATCGTCAGCAGCCCGCCCGGCATTACCCGAAATCCCCGCCGCCTTGCTGGTAGGTTTTCACGAGATTACCAAAGCGCGTAAATTGCCCCTCGAACGACAGATCAATCGAGCCGATAGGCCCGTGACGTTGCTTGCCGATGATCACCTCGGCCTTGCCCATCAATTGTTCCATCTCTTGTTGCCATGCCATCATTTTTTCGATGTCATGCTCGCCCGGTTTCTCGCGTTCTTTGTAGTATTCTTCGCGAAACACGAACATCACAACATCGGCGTCCTGCTCGATTGAACCGGATTCGCGCAAGTCTGACAGCATCGGGCGTTTATCGTCGCGGCTTTCTACCTGACGGGAAAGCTGGGAAAGGGCGATCACTGGAATGTTCAATTCTTTCGCGATGGCTTTCAGGCCCTGCGTGATTTCGGAAACCTCGTTCACACGGCTGTCTTTGGCCGTGGCAGGGCGCACCAGTTGCAAATAGTCCACGATCAGCACATCCAGCCCATGTTGGCGTTTCAATCGCCGCGCGCGTGCCGCCAGCGATGAAATCGGCAGGGCGGGGGTGTCGTCGATGAACAGCGGGCAAGTTTCCAAATCCTTGGCGGCCTCTAGAAAGCGGCGGAATTCATCTTCGGTCATGTCACCGCGCCGGATTTGTTCCGACGGGATTTCTGCCGCCTCAGATAGGATACGCGCCGCCAGCTGCTCAGATGACATCTCCAGCGAGTAGAACCCGACAACGCCGCCCTCAACCGCCCCTTCGGAGCCGTCGGGCTTGATGCCTTTTTTGTACGACTTAGCGATATTGAACGCGATGTTGGTGGCAAGCGAGGTTTTACCCATTGATGGCCGGCCCGCCAAAATCAACAAATCCGAAGGGTGCAAGCCGCCCAGCTTTTTGTCCATGTCGATAAGGCCGGTGGAAATCCCGGACATCCCGCCGTCCCGAAGATACGCGGCGTTGGCAACATCCACAGCTGACGTTAACGCACGCAGAAAACTTTGAAATCCACTGTCCACATTGCCGGATTCGCCTAGCTTATAAAGCATCTGTTCTGCATCAACGATCTGGTCTTTCGGCTCGCTTTCCACATCAACCGAGGCCGCCGTGGCCGAGATCTGGTCGCCAATCGCCATCAGATCACGACGGATCGCCAGATCATAAATCAGTTGTGCGTAATCCTTCGCCGCGAACAGGGAAATCGAAGCACCCGCGAGGCGCACCAGATACGCCGGACCGCCGAGTTCCTTGAGGCCCTCGTCGTCTTCCATAAACGCTTTCAGTGTCACAGGGGAGGCGAGTGCGTTCTTCTGGATGCGGCGTGCGGCAATCTCGAAAATCCGGCCATGCACGGGGTCATAAAAATGCCCCTCGTTCACGATTGCGGTCACACGGTCATAAACATCGTTGTTCACCAACAACGCGCCGAGCAATGCCTGTTCTGCCTCGATATTGTGGGGGAGGGCTTGGGCCTCCGCATCCACGTTCAATCCACCATCTGCCACGATTCTCTCCTTGCTGATGTGTTTATACACCAGTTTTAACTACTCACAGGCTGTGAACATTGGGGATAACTTTATATTTTCAGCTTGGGTGCTAACCATTGGTAGACCAGTATAGCCCCAATTATACCTATTGTCGTTCCCATAATAACATCCGCCAGATAATGTGCATTAACCGCCATACGGCTGTATCCAGCAACTATGGCAAGGGGGATCAGGATGTATTTCAGGCGCGGTACCAGCAAGACAACCGCCACTGCGAAGGCAAAAGCCGTGGTTGTGTGGCCTGATGGCCAGCTGGCATAGCTCGATTGAAAGACAAACGGGTCAAAGCCGAAGGGGCCTTCTGTATCAAACAGGTAGGGGCGCGCACGGCCGACGATGCCTTTTGCAATCATCGTGAAAAGGCCGGTAAGGGCAACGGCCGCAAAAACAAACACACTTTGTCGCGCCAGAAGTTTCCATTGCGGGTTTTCAGGGCGAAGCCATGCGAGGATGGTTGCCGTCACCCACAGGCTGATCAATACAATCGCCATCCAGCCGGAGCTGCCCAGATCAGTGATTACAAGCCAGATTTCGCGGGCGTCTTCGTCTGTTACGCGCGTCAGATGATATACGCGTTCATCCAGCGTTAAAAAACTTAGGAGTGACAGTGAAAATCCAAGGGCTGCGTAAGCTGCCAAACGTGATTTAGATAAATGTTTCATGCGTAATCCCAGAAAAAAAGGCCGCGTACAATTTGCACGCGGCCCTTATGATTTGCAAGTCCGTCGGAGGCTTTAGGCTTCCGGTTGGTCTTCTTCGTTTGCTGCTTCTTCAGTAGGCGCGTCTTTTGTTTCGGCAAGATCATCGTCGTCAGCAGCAGCTGCGCCGATGTCGTCAAACAATTCAGCGATCTCGAATTCAGCTTCGGCTTCAGCAGCAGCAGCAAGATCCGCAATGGATTCGCCAGTTGCCTGAAGTTCAGCTTCTTCTGCGGAACGTGCAACGTTAACAGTGATAGTTGCGGAAACTTCAGGGTGAAGAACCACAGTCATCTCGTGTAGGCCCAAGTCTTTGATTGGCTTGGCCAGAACGATCTGTTTTTTGTCGATTGTGAAACCGTCGACTGTTGCCGCGTCGGATGCATCACGGCCCGTAACGGAACCATAAAGCGAACCAGCATCGGAGGCGGAACGAATCACGACGAACACTTGCCCGTCAATTTTCGCAGCCATTGTTTCGGCTTCGCCTTTGGATTCAAGGTTGTTTGCCTCAAGCTGCACACGTTGTGCTTCAAAGGATGCCAAGTTGGCTTTAGTCGCACGAAGCGCCTTGCCTTGTGGCATCAAGAAGTTACGTGCAAAACCGTTCTTAACGGAAACAACATCGCCCATTTGGCCCAGTTTGGCCACGCGTTCAAGAAGAACTACTTCCATGGTCTTTCTCCTTACTTAACAGCGTATGGCAGAAGCGCGAGGAAGCGAGCGCGTTTGATGGCTTTAGCCAGTTCACGCTGCTTTTTCGCCGACACTGCGGTGATACGGGATGGAACGATCTTGCCGCGCTCAGAGATATAACGCTGAAGCAGTTTCACGTCTTTATAGTCGATTTTCGGTGCATTGTCGCCCGAGAAAGGACATGTCTTACGACGGCGGAAAAATGGTTTATTTGCCATTGGTTATGATCCTTTCTTAATCGCGGCGCGGACGGCGAGGACGCTCGTCGCGGCTGTTTTTGGCGATAACGACTGCCGATGGGCCTTCTTCATGTGCGTCGACTTTAATAGTCATGACGCGCATTACATCTTCGTGCAGACGCATAAGGCGTTCCATTTCCTGAACGGCCTCGGTTGGCGCGTCGGATTTCACGAAGGCATAGTGGCCCTTGCGGTTTTTGTTAACTTTGTAGGCCATAGTTTTAAGGCCCCAGTATTCCGTATCAACGACTTTGCCGCCGTTGTCGGAAAGGATAGCGCCGAAGTGTTCAATAAGACCTTCGGCTTGCGCGTTGGATAAATCCTGACGCGAAATAAATACGTGCTCGTAGAGCGCCATATTAGTCACCTATATTTAGACGTGCTTCAAAATGCGGGAGATAACCCTCCGACCCGCATACGAGAGGCCACGTGTGAATGGTTCTCGGAGGAATGGGGCCTTATACGCGCACGGGCGTCGATTGCAAGGGAATTACAGATTATTCCTTGCTCCAAATGCGTGCCCAAAAACCCGGTTTTTCGAGCGGGGGTGCGGGCGGTAATGTATCAGGTTTCGAGAGGCTTATTATCCAGATTGGCATAATAGCTGCACCGCCCCACCTACATGCTGAACCCATGTTTCGGGGATCGAATACTTTGATAAATGTTGGTGCGTCCAGATCATCGACATATACCGCGCCGCTGCACTCTTTGTCGTGGCCTGTATTTACGAGATCACGGGCGGCCTGAACGGCTGCGATTAACCCTGCCTTGTCCAGCGGGACATCGGGTGCGGTTCCCGTGGGATCAAAAACGAACCATGCTTTGGGCGAGGATTCAAGTTTCGACCATAGCGTATCCAAATCCGGCCAGCGCAATATGCCCTTGTGTCGCCCATTGTATTGCCGCCAGTAAGGTGTGTCTGGGTAAGGGGTTGTTTGCATGTCGCTATTCCTTCATCCGGTATCGAAAGTCACAGTAATCCGCGCCTTCCATAATAGTTTGCGTGCGCGTCAGTTTCATGTTCTCGGAATACCCCGTGCAAAATGCGGCGTCTCGGTTGCAAGAAAGCAGGTGTCCGATCTCGCCCAAGCCCATTTCCTTGTACATTCGGGCGTATTCACACCGTGTGATGTTGTACTCCAATCGGTCCGGGGAGGCATGCAGAACCTCGCGGTCTAGGGCGTTATCCGCATCCCATGCGCCAGAATGTTTGGCGAAATCCTCAAGGTCTGGTTCATGGCCCACGGCGGCGCGGTATTCGGCCCCTTGCTTGATTGCGGAGCCGGCGACAGCTTCGCGCACAATATCTTGCGCCTCGGGTTTCGTCATTCGTTGGCACAGCACCTCGTAAAAATCACGAACCATCTCGGCCTCGATACGACGTTTTTCCAGCATGGAGCGTGTGTTGGGCATGGTTGCCTCCTATAATTTCGGGGGTTGGTGGTCGCGCCAACGGCTGCGGAGCAGGGCGGCGCGGGCGATGTGGCGTGTAACGCCGTGGGCAGGTATTAGCTGCGGTTCTGTCATGGGCAGGGCGCAAGGCTCGCCGCAGATCAGTGCGGCCATCTCGCGACCCACCGGAACAGTAAGCGCCAATCCACGACCGTTATAACCGGTAAAGCCCCAGTAGTTTGGGCCGAACTGGTGGAAGCGTGGATAGAAGTCTTGCGTGATGCCAACATTGCCAGACCAGACATGCGTGAACGCGACTTTACCGAGCTGCGGAAAGGCAGTTTCCAGCCGTTTTGCAACCGAGTGACTTAGACGTGGCTTAGCGTTCACGCGGATCAGAAGCGAGCTGCCTGTGATCAGCCGGTTCTGCGTATCATAGCGGAAATACCAAAGGTCGCCGCGCGTATCGGATACGGCTTGTCGGCCAGGGATTACCGTTTCGCGCTGTTGATCTGTAAGGGGCTGTGTGGCCAATTGCCAAGCCGTGATGGGAACGATGGATTGCTTGATTAGCGGTGCTACATCGTCAGTATAAGCATTGGTGGCCAGAAGGATTGCGTCGGCGGACAGGATACCATGGGGTGTCTTTATCTGCCAGCCGTCCCCAGCGCGGACCACCGATTTGGCCGGAGTGTTTTCATAAATCTTAACGCCAGCTGCTTCGCAAACTTGCGCCAATCCTTGCACCAGTTTTAACGGATTCACGTGGCCACCTGTTGGGTTCAACATGCCGCCAAACCAATGTTTCGACCCCAGCAAGGCTTCCGATTGCGCGGCATCCAGCATCTGTGCGGGCGCACCGAGGCGTTGCCATGCGCTAACCCGTGCCTCGCTTAATCGAAGATAATCAACCGAATGGCTGGGTTGGAACCACCCCGTTTGTTCCGCATCGCAATCAATCTTGTGCTTGCGAACCAGATCAAACAGATCGTTGGCACTATCCTTGACCAGATTTACAAACCGCTCCCCAACTTCGCCGTGCCGCGCGATCATTGCGTCGGGTTCAACCGCTGCAAGGGTCGGGATCACCTGCCCATTGTTGCGCCCTGAACCGCCAAAGCCGATAGTTTTGGCCTCGATCACGGTCACGGCTTTCCCACGCTTAGCAAGGTGCAGCGCGGCGCTTAGCCCAGTTAGGCCGCCGCCAATAACAACCACCTCGGATGACGCATCTTCGCGCAAGCAATCCGCAGCCAGCCTGGCTGCGGTTTCTTCCCATATGGAGCCATGGGGTTTATCTGGATTCATAGTCATACGGGTTTGTGGCACTTCTGTTTCAAAAGTTAAAGTTAGTAAAAACACGGGTGTAGTGAAATCCGGTCTGTAATTCGATTTCCGGTCAAGCTATAGTTCGGGGATTGAACAAAACGAGGGTCACATGACAAAAGCATTCGTATTTCCGGGCCAAGGGGCGCAATCCATAGGGATGGGTAAAGCCTTCGCGGACGCATACCCCGCCGCTAAAGCCATATTTGACGAGGTGGACGACGCCTTGGGTCAAAACCTTTCAGCTCTGATCTGGGAAAGCGATATCGCTGACCTTACCTTGACCGAAAACGCGCAACCTGCGTTGATGGCAACGTCTATGGCTGCAATGGCAGCTCTGAATGCTGAAGGCGTGCAGGTGACGGATGCGGCATATGTGGCCGGACATTCGCTTGGTGAATACTCGGCATTGTGCGCTGCGGGCGTGCTTTCGCTGTCTGATACGGCACGCTTGTTGAAAACACGCGGTCAGGCAATGCAAGAAGCAGTTCCTGTCGGTGTTGGCGCTATGGCAGCCCTTTTGGGGCTGAATTTCGCTGCGGCGCAAGCGGTTGCCGAAGCAGCGGCGCAAGGGCAGGTATGTCAGGCGGCAAACGACAATGATCCGGGGCAGGTGGTTGTTTCGGGCGATAAAGCAGCGGTTGAACGTGCTTGTGTTCTGGCGAAAGAAGCTGGTGCAAAACGTGCCGTAATTCTTTCCGTAAGCGCCCCTTTCCATTGCTCGTTGATGGAACCTGCCGCCCGCGTCATGGAGGCCGCACTTAGTGAAGTGACCTTCAACACCCCCAGCGTTCCGGTTGTCGTTAATGTTCTGGCCGAGGCGTGTTCGAACCCTGACGAGTTGCGCGCGCATCTTGTGGCGCAAGTCACAGGTTCTGTGCGTTGGCGCGAAAGCGTTTTGTACATGGCGACCCAAGGCGTTGATGAAATCTGGGAAATAGGCGCAGGCAAAGCGCTTTGCGGCATGATCCGCCGAATTGATCGCGAAATAACATGCAAAGCAGTGAACGACCCCGACGGGGCAAAAGCAGCAGGAGAATAAGAATGTTTGATTTAACAGGAAAAACCGCGTTGGTAACCGGCGCATCGGGTGGTATCGGCGGGGCAATCGCGCGCAGCCTTTACGCCCAAGGCGCGACCGTGACACTTTCGGGCACGCGGATTGATCCACTAAACCAATTGGCGGCGGAACTGGGCGAGCGCGCCCATGTCGTGGCATGTAACCTTTCTGATCGCGGGGCTGTGGCAGACCTGCCAAAGGCCGCCAGCGCCGAGATGGGCGGTTTGGATATCTTGGTGAACAACGCCGGTGTCACCAAAGACAACTTGTTCATGCGTATGAAAGATGACGAATGGGATACGGTGCTGGATATCAATCTTACCTCAACCATGATCCTGATGCGGGCTGTGATGCGCGGCATGATGAAAGCGCGTTGGGGACGGATTATCAACATTAGTTCCATCGTCGGGGTTACGGGCAATCCGGGGCAGGCGAATTACGCGGCCTCCAAGGCGGGGGTGATCGGCATGGGTAAATCTGTCGCGCACGAGGTTGCCAGCCGTGGCATCACGGTTAACGCCATTGCGCCCGGGTTCATCACAACCGCCATGACTGACAAGCTAACCGATGAGCAAAAGACTAGCCTGCTAACCGGTGTTCCAATGGGGCGCATGGGGACTTCGGAAGAAATCGCAGCAGCGGCGGTTTATCTCGCTTCGAAGGAGGGTGGTTACGTCACGGGCCAAACGTTGCATGTCAATGGTGGTATGGCGATGTTCTAGGCATTCTGGATGCCCCAAAGAAAAGCCGCTCATTTTTTGCATGAGCGGCTTTTGTGGTTATTGCCTCTAGGCTGGGTTGTATACGCGCTTGTCGAACATGCCCCTGAAACGACCCATGTTTTTAGCTAGTGCAAGCACAGCCAGATCGGCTAGTGGTTCTATGATAACCACGCTCATATAGGCCAGCCCGAAGCTGGAAACCAGCATCAGGTTCTCGGCACCAAAACCTTGACCGTAAAAAGCCCAGAATGCCACCCATGAAACAATGCCGCCCTGAAAAGTAGTGGACAGGACCAGAGCCTGTTTATAACTTATATCCTTATAGGGGGTTCCGGCGGGAATAATGCGTTTGGCCAGCCGGCTCATGATATAAAGCGGAACCAGCAGGCTTGTGACATTCATGCCGTATTGAGGCAAATCCAGTGGTGCAAAGAACAGCCCTTGCAGTGCCAGTCCGGCAGCCAGGGCGATCATTGCAGCCGGGGCGCCAAATAACAGAAATATTGTAGACCCCATGATTAGATGCACTTCAGAAACGCCAACCGGATGATGTGGTAGAATCTGGAAGAAAAATAAAACCATGCCAGTTGCAATCAGGCTGCGAAGCGCCAGTGCCGATAGGCCGGACAAGCGGGCATCGCTGAATGCCATTTTTGCCGCTAAAGTAAAAGATCCTGCAGCAGTAACTGTGCCAAGCAGTATTTTTGCGCCATTCACGACACCTGGTTCGATATGCATGTTTTATCCTCTCTTATTCGCTGCACTAACCCCGTGCTTACGAAAGTTGATATGTGAACCGGTAGTTTTTCCGGCATACTCACGGTTGCTTTTGGCCGGTCTCCGGACTTATGCGTGGCCACTTGGCCTGACGAACCGCCTTCCCGCGCTTGGGCGCAGTGACATATGGTCCGTCGCAACACATTTACCGTTGCGGGGGCAGTGTCGGCTTTGAATACTCGCACCGACTTCCCGTTTAACCTGACGAAGAATCATATTTCCAAGTCAGGACCAAAAGAAACTGTTCGGTATGTTAAGGGGCATTTTTTATCATTGTCAATGTAGAAAGCCGTGTTCAAATTGCCCTCTCTACCCAACACACAACTCGAAACTGTTGAAAAACATATTAGGAAATCATTTGCCAAAGTCTTTGATTGTGCTATAGCGCGCTTCGAGTGATCACCGAAGGCTTTGCCTGCGGCGCTCTTGCCGTTACGGCAACCCGAAGCGCCGCCTTGATAGGGCCGCAGAATAAATTAAGTTATGGCCAACAATGGCCGATATGGAACCGAGGATAAAAACATGAGCGATATCGCAACACGCGTTAAGAAAATTGTTGTCGAGCACCTGAGCGTAGACGAAGCAAAAGTAACCGAAACAGCTTCGTTCATTGACGATTTGGGCGCAGACAGCCTTGACACAGTTGAGCTGGTTATGGCTTTTGAAGAAGAGTTCGGCATCGAAATTCCTGACGACGCAGCAGAGACTATCCAGTCCTTTGGCGACGCAGTAAAGTTCATCACTGAAAACTCCTAAGTTTTTCAGTTATATTGATTTAAGCGGCGTCCCACGGGGCGCCGTTTTTCGTTTAAGGGGTGATATAAGTGGAGGAGACTTGGGGCGCAGGTCACCTCTCGTGAGGGGACTATTGGAAATTCACGACCACTTGATTTAGAACAAAGATCGACTAATTTACTCAGAATAAAAGGCCGGCAACTTAATTTAACAGGAGGCTGCATCATGCGCCCGACCGTAACCTACTTTACCGATGTCCTGTGTATCTGGGCATATGTATCGCAAGTCCGCCTTGACCAGTTGGCTGCCGAATATGGCGATCGCATCACGATTGAGGAAAGGTTTTGCAGTGTTTTCCCGGATGCCCGCACTAAAACGGCCACTGCATGGAAAGACAAGGGTGGGTACGGTGCTATGAATCAAAACTTTCAGAAGCTCACCAAAAAGTTCCCACATATTTCAGTTCACGAGAATGTCTGGACGGAAACTCAACCTCGCACGTCCAGCTCGGCCCATTTATTCTTGAAGGCAATTCAGTTGTTGAACGAGGACGGGGCGTTCAACGATCTGGCATCTACCAAGGCAATACGCCAGTTTCGCACAGCGTTTTTTGCCGAGGCACGCGATATTTCGGACTGGCGTGTACAAGGCGAAATTGCCGAAGAACTGGGGCTGAATGTTGACGCGATCAAAGCCAAAATCCATTCATCCGAGGCGGCAGCGGCGCTGGATGCAGACCTTAAGTTGGCGGAGACGCTAGGCGTTAAAGGCAGCCCGACTTTCGTGATGAACGAGGGGCGGCAAGTGCTGTTTGGAAACGTCGGCTATAAGCTGATCGCGGCGAACGTCGAGGAACTTTTTCGCGAGCAGACCGGCGATGCGGCGAGTTGGTGTTGATTGCTCTATCCTTTTGAAATAAAATCGACAGGATATGCAAGACCAACTCAGGAAACCCCGAATGATCCGTATGATTTTTGCTCTTGCCCTTTTGGGCGCAACACCCGTGTTCGCACAATTTCAAGGGTCCGATGATCGGCTGTTCATCGACTGGCCTGATCTGGACGAGGAATATCAGGCAGGTGCCGAATTCCTTATCCATGCAATCGTTCCGCAGGGGCGGGCAGATCAAACGATCTATGTGATTTCACGCGACCGAAACGGTGATCTAACCCCGTTTGGGGCATTCGATTGTGGTGGCGAGTTTACGCCGCTGAATAGTTTTACCAACGGTTTTCGGGATATACGCTGTGTCTCGGTTGACGGGGTAGGCAACGGCACACCCTATATTTTGCGCGTGCAAAATAATAACGGATATGAACTGACGTTGCCTTAAAGGTTACACCTATTTTTCCATCAACCGTTGCGCTAGCCGGTTTTGTTGCTCGACAATCGTGCCAAGCTCCAGACTGGCAAGGTGGCCTTCGCGCACCACGGCGCGGCCCTCGACGAACAAATCCCGCACGGTGAACGGGCCGCATAGAATTAGCGCCGCGACAGGGTCCCATGAACCTGCGGCCTCTAGTCCTGACACATCCCATACCGCGAAATCGGCACGTTTTCCGACCTCCAGTGATCCCAGATCATCACGGCCAAGCACTGCCGCACCGCCACGCGTGGCTATTTCCAGCGTTTCGCGCGCAGACATGGCGTCGGCCCCGTTTTGGACCCTTTGCAGTAGCAGCAATTGACGCGCCTCATTCAACAAATGTCCGGCGTCATTACTGGCAGATCCGTCAACACCAAGGGCCACATTCACCCCTGCATCCCGCATCGCCCGAACTGGTGCAATGCCGGAACCAAGACGGCAGTTTGAACAGGGGCAGTGCGCTACACCAGTGCCTGTGCGTGCGAACAGGTCAATCTCGGAAGTATCCAGTTTCACGCAATGGGCGTGCCATACGTCATGCCCCGTCCAGCCCAGGTCCTCGGCGTACTGGCCAGGGCGCACGCCGAATTTCTCTAGGCTGTAGGCGATATCTTCGTCATTTTCTGCTAAATGGGTATGAAGCATCACACTCTTGTCTCGCGCCAAAAGTGCCGTGTCGCGCATCAGTTCACGTGATACCGAAAACGGCGAGCATGGGGCCAGACCAACGCGAACCATCGCGCCTGCGTTGGGGTTGTGAAAAGCATCAATCACGCGGATGGAATCTTCCAAAATTGCAGCCTCAACTTCGACCAGCGAATCCGGCGGCAACCCGCCATCGCTTTCACCAATGGACATTGAGCCGCGCGTAGGGTGAAACCGGATGCCGATACTGTTTGCGGCCTCGATCGTGTCTTCCAGTCGCACCCCATTGGGATAAAGATAGAGATGATCGGAGGACATCGTACAACCCGAAAGCGCCAATTCTGCCAGCCCGACTTGCGCGGATACGAACATTTCCTCTGGCCCCATGCGGGACCATATCGGGTAAAGCGTTTGCAACCAGCCAAACAAAAGCGCGTCTTGCCCACCGGGAACCACGCGGGTCATCGTCTGGTAGAGGTGGTGGTGCGTATTCACCAATCCTGGCGTCACGACGCAGCCTTTGGCGTCTATCACAACGTCGGCGGTGTCGGGCAGGTCAGTGCCGACGGCCTCGATCACGCCGTCACGGGCGAACAACCCACCGCCGAAAATTTCGCGGCGCGTGCCGTCCATTGTCACTAATACATCGGCGTTTTTTAACAGCAGAGTGGGCATTATGCCTCCATTACTTCAGTTATTCGTTTACGGATATTTTCGGTCATAAAGTCGATAAACAGTCGGACTTTCGGGTCTTGAAGCCGTTTATGCGGGTAAATTATTGCAAGGTTCGTGGTGCCTGGCGGTGTTTCAGGTAGCACTTCGACCAGATTACCGCTTTGCAGGTGGTGTGCTATTTCAAACCAAGGTTTGTTAACGATCCCGTGGCCACTAAGCGCCCAATCGGTTAGCACATCGCCATCGTCCGATTCAAACGGCCCATGCACCCCCAGCTTGCGAATGCCGGAGGGCGTTTGCAGTTCCCAATTGTATTGTGTTGACCCCGGAAACCGCAGCAACAAGCAGGCGTGTTCATCCGACAAAAGGTCGTTCGGCTTTTTTGGCGTGCCATGTGCCGTCAGATACGAGGGGGCTGCTGCCAGAACCCGCCTGCAATCAATAATTCCACGAACTCGAAAATTTGAATCCGGTATTTGCCCCATCTTGAAGGCAACGTCCAAGGCCTCGGTTGTGATGTCGACCATGCGGTCGGACAAGCGGAGGCGGACCTCGATTTCTGGGTACTCGGCGTGAAATATCGGCACAAGTGGAGCGATTAATCTGCGGCCAATCCCAAGCGGGGCCGTTACGTGGATGGATCCTTTGGGATTGCGCGAAACCTCGGCAATTGCGGCTTCGGCATCGTTCAATGCCTCCAGCATTTTTAGCGCACCACTATAGAATATCCGCCCATGTTCCGTGGTCGTTAACTTCCGCGTTGTGCGATTGAACAAGCGAACGCCAAGGTGCTTTTCCAGCTCCTTAATCCGATTGCTTGCTACTGCGGGGGAGGCACGCAAATCACGACCTGCTGCCGACAAGCTGCCGAGTTCCACCACGCGGACGAACATTTTTATGTTATTGATATAGGACATGACACCCACCTGATTACTGCGCCTAACACGATACCATTATCTATATATTTTTGAAAGTGTGGTGTAAGGAATTGGCTTACACTGACGCTGCCTTTCTGGCATCTTCAAGAAAACTTCGGGAGAGTGAGATGTATGAGTTCGCAATAATCTGGGAATGGCTGTCGTTTGGAACGCGTTGGGTGCATGTCATTACGGCCATCGCATGGATCGGGTCATCGTTCTACTTCATCGCGCTCGATTTAGGGCTGCGTAAGCATGATGCCCTGCCCGAAGGCGCGCACGGCGAGGAGTGGCAGGTTCACGGCGGTGGTTTTTACCACATCCAGAAATACCTCGTGGCGCCCGCGGCGATGCCCGAACACCTGACGTGGTTCAAATGGGAAAGTTATGCCACGTGGTTGTCCGGCTTTACGCTGCTGACGTTCGTTTATTATGGCGGGGCGGATATTTACCTGATCGACCGGAACGTGCTGGATATATCGGCCCCCATCGCGATCCTGATTTCACTGGCATCCATATTTGGTGGCTGGTTCGCATATGACTGGATTTGTAAATCAAAGTTTGGCGACAATAACACCCGCCTGATGATTTTGCTATATATTCTGCTGGTTGCGTTGGCATGGGGCTTCACCAAGGTATTTACTGGCCGCGCGGCATTTCTGCACCTTGGTGCGATCACCGCGACAATCATGAGCGCGAACGTTTTTATCACCATCATCCCTAACCAGAAAATCGTGGTGGCGGACCTTATTGCAGGGCGCAAGCCTGACCCTAAGTATGGAAAAATCGCTAAACAGCGTTCGACGCATAACAATTATCTGACGCTGCCCGTGCTGTTCTTGATGTTGTCAAACCACCTGCCGTTGGCTTTCGGAACGGAATACAACTGGGTTATTGCCAGCCTGATATTCCTGATGGGCGTTACAATCCGGCATTACTTCAATTCCAAACACGCGCGGTCAGGCGATCCGACATGGACGTGGTTGGCAACTGCGGTGATCTTTATCGTTATCATGTGGTTGTCCACGACGCCGAAAATCCTTGGCGATAATGCGGAGGAGTTATCATTCGACTACAACCCTCGTGAAGAACGCCTGATAATGGCTGAAAACTTCGAGGATGTCCGAAACACCATCGCTGGGCGTTGTGCAATGTGCCACACGGCAGAACCGTTTTGGGAAGGAATTCGCACGGCGCCTAAAGATGTAGTGCTTGAAGAAGATCATCAGATTATAGCGTTTGCACGCCAGATTTACCTGCAGGCCGGTCGCAGCAGTGCAATGCCGCCAGCCAATGTTTCCTTCATGGAAGAAGAAGAGCGCCGCATGATCGTTAAGTGGTACGAAGATGCGGTAGCGGATAAATCATGAAAAAAATTCTGCGCGGTCGGGTGTTGTCATTCACACGCGAACCCGAAGACGCTAATGACCACGCCGCTTACACCTACATCGAAGACGGTGGGATACTGGTGTTGAATGGCATGATCAAAAGTGTTGGCGAATTCGCCGATATGCCGGAAGATGTTGAGGTGCTCGATCACCGCCCGAACTTGCTGATGGCAGGGTTCATCGACACGCATAACCATTTCCCGCAGATGCAAGTTATCGGGTCTTATGGCGCACAATTGCTGGATTGGCTGAACAACTACACGTTCCCCGCCGAAACCCGATTTGCGGACACCGCCCATGCGGAACGCATCGCCATGAAGTATTTTGACGAGATGTTGCGTAACGGCACGACCACGCCTGTGGCTTACTGTTCGGTCCATAAAACCTCGGCCGAGGCGTATTTCGAAGAAGCCGAGCGCCGCAATATCCGCGCCCTTGGTGGTAAGGTTCTGATGGACCGCAACGCGCCTGACGGGCTGCTGGATACACCGCAAAGTGCATATGATGATACCAAGGCATTAATCGAGAAATGGCACGGCAAGGGCAGGGCGCTCTATGCGATCAGTCCACGCTTTGCGATCACCTCGACACCTGAGCAATTGGAAGTGGCGAAAACCTTGGTGGCTGAAAATCCGACGTGTTATATGCAAACGCATCTGTCGGAGAACCACGACGAAATCGCCTATACGATGTCGCTTTACCCAGAACATCCGGATTATCTGGGCATTTATGAACACTATGGCTTGCTAGGCCCTCGTGCCCTTCTTGGGCATTGTATTCACTTGAATGATCGCGAGCGATCAGTGATGGCGGACACGGATTCTGTTGCCGTCTTCTGCCCGACTTCGAACTTGTTTATCGGCTCGGGCTTGTTCAACGAGGAACGCACGCGCGCCGATGGTGTCCGCATTGCGGTTGCGACGGATATTGGTGGTGGTACCAGCTATTCGATGTTCAGAACGATGGATGAGGCGTATAAAGTTTGCCAGTTACAAAACCAGAACCTACCGCCGCTTTACGCATTTTACCTGATGACGCTTGGCAATGCGAAGGCGTTGGGGCTTGAGGCCGAAATTGGAACGCTGGGTGCGGGAAGCGAAGCAGATATTGTGGTGCTTGATGCATCCGCCACGCCTGCGATGGCCTTGCGGATGGAAACGGTCACAACCTTGGCCGAAGAACTGTTCGTTCTTCAAACGCTTGGTGATGACCGCTCTGTTGTGGAAACCTATGTGGCTGGGATGGCCAGCAAGCCCTAATCTTTCGCATTCGGCCAGCTAGCCCAAGGAAACGGTTTTTCCTCGCTGACGTAGGTAAGATATCTGGTGTCCTGTGCTACCCACTTTGATAATGAGGCGCCGAAATCGATTAACTGTTCATTAGGTTCATCGTTAACCAAGGTCCAGATGAACTGAATCAGGGCGATGATATAGAGGGCGGCCTCTGCCAACCCAAAGCAGATTAGCAACACGATCATCGGGATTAAACGGCCCCAGCGCGAAGGGCGTTCTGTTGTTTCATTGTCCATTGCAGGCTCCACAATACTTAAAGTTAATACCATTAACATCTAAGTATTCGCGAAGCCTAAACAAGTCAACAGGTGTGAAAACAGATCACCCGCATGAAAGCTGCCACCACGGGCGGCTTTAGCGTGTCGTCTCCGTCATACGGCGACGCACGTAGTTTTCCGTCAGGTCCAACATCTCGATCATGCCGGGATCAAAGAAGTGGCCAGCCCCTTCGATAACTTCGTGGGTGATGGTGATACCCTTTTGCTGGTGCAGCTTTTCGACCAGTTCTTCGACAGGTTCAGGTGGTACAACTTTGTCTTCGGATCCGTTGATGATCAGGCCAGACGCAGGGCAGGGTGCCAGAAAGCTGAAATCGTACATGTTCGCAGGTGGCGCCACGGAAATGAAACCGGACACTTCTGGCCGGCGCATCAGCAACTGCATGCCGATCCACGCGCCAAACTGGAAACCGGCAACCCAGCAATGCTTGGCGTTCGGGTTCATTCCTTGCAGATAGTTCAGCGCGGCGGCGGCGTCTGACAACTCGCCAATACCTTGATCGTATTCGCCTTGGCTGCGACCGATGCCACGGAAATTGAACCGTAGAACGGTGAAGCCCATTTTGTGGAAGGTGTAATGCAGGTTGTGCGTTACCTTGTTATTCATCGTCCCGCCGTGCTCAGGATGCGGATGCAGAATGATTGCAATCGGCGCGTCCTTGGCTTTTTGGGGGTGATAACGACCTTCTAGCCGACCGTCAGGACCAGCGAAAATTACCTCAGGCATACAATATCGCTCCTGCGACTTAAGGGGTTGACCGAATGCTTGACTTAATCAGTCAACCAACCTAGAAACATTCTAAACTAAGGGGAAATCCCCTTGATTACTCGGTATGGAAGTAAGCCCTGAGGGGGCTTGCGTCAACCTCTCGCAGATCGGAACAGGCCATGAAACTCAGCACCAAGGGACGTTATGCGATGATTGCGCTGGTCGATATGGCGCATGAGGGCAAGGATCGCCTTATTTCGCTGTCGGAAATTTCCGAACGCCAAGGGATTTCCTTAGCTTATCTTGAGCAGCTGTTCGTTAAGCTGCGCCGCGCCGAGATCGTAGAATCAGTGCGTGGTCCGGGGGGCGGGTATCGTCTTGCGGCTCCGGTGACCGAGATTCGCATTTCCGAAATTTTATGTGCAGTTGATGAAACAATGGATGCCATGTCACGCGGGGCGGGAGCCAGCGGTGGTGATCAAGATACCGACGCGCAGCAATTGACCGATAAACTGTGGGAACGCCTGTCAGCGCACGTATACGTTTTCCTGCACCAAACACGTCTTAGCGACATCACGGGCGATGAACTTGCCCCTTGTCCGGCTGTTCCGGCATTCGTGGCCGTGGTGGACGACGAATGAGCAGGGTTTACCTAGATTACAATGCGACAACCCCACTTCGCCCTGAAGCGAAGGCGGCAATGTTGTCAGCGATGGATGTTCTGGGCAACCCGTCGTCTGTACATGCCGAGGGCCGTAAAGCAAAAGCGATTGTCGAAACAGCCCGCCGTCAAGTGGCGGACGCTACCGGGGCATCCGGCGCAGACATTATTTTCACCGCCAGCGCAACGGAGGCTGCGGCCTTGGCGCTGGCGGGGCAGGGGTATTTATGCGCGGCGGTGGAGCATGACTGTGTCACCGCTTGGGCGGCCGAGGCGCTGCACGCTGACAAGAACGGCTATGTTCGGGCGGAAGACCCAAAGAACACCACCTTGCAGCAGGTAAACAGCGAAACGGGTGTGATCCACAGCTTGCCCGAAGGAATCGCGTTGTCTGATGTGGTGCAAGCATTTGGAAAAATTCCTTACGCATTTTCGTGGAGTGGTGCAGAGCGCGCGATGATCTCGGGCCACAAATTTGGCGCACCGAAGGGTGTTGGCGCGTTAATCATTCGTAAAGGTATCGAAGTGGACGCGCGCCTTAAAGGCGGTGGTCAAGAAATGGGGCGCCGTTCCGGTACGGAAAACGTTGTGGGTATAGCAGGCATGGGCGCGGCTGCGGCTGCGGCTGCGCGGGATGTGGACGCAGGCCTGTGGGAACGCGTGGCAGATATGCGCGACTGGCTGGAAAGCTATCTGGCGGATGCGGCCGATGACATTCAGATATTCGCTCAACACGTTGATCGTTTGCCCAACACGTCATATTTCGCAGTAAGCGGCTGGAAGGGTGAGACGCAGGTTATGCAGATGGATTTGGCCGGCTTCGCGGTATCCGCAGGATCGGCTTGTTCCAGCGGCAAGGTTGTGGGCAGCAAGGTATTAAAGGCGATGGGGTACGATGATGACACCGCCAGCAGTGCGATACGCATTTCAATGGGATTAGAGACAACACGCAGCGATGTAGAACATTTCGCTGATACATGGATTGAACACTACCGCCGTTACAAACAACGCGCGGCTTGAATAAAGGGGAAAGCCAAATGGCTGCTTTAGAAGATGTAGTTAAGGACGGCGTAGACGCCGAGACCGTTGACGCGGTTCAGGGGGTTGCGGATAAATATAAATATGGGTTCGAGACGGAGATCGAGACGGAATATGCCCCGCTCGGCCTGAACGAGGACATCGTGCGCTTGATCTCGGGTAAGAACGACGAGCCGGAATGGCTGCTGGAATGGCGTCTTGACGCGTTTCGTCGTTGGTTGAAGTTGGATGAACCCGACTGGGCGATGGTCGATTATCCGAAGATTAACTTTCAGGAAATTTACTATTACGCGCAGCCTGCGAGCATGAAGGAAAAGCCGAAGTCGTTGGACGAGGTCGACCCGAAGCTTCTTGAAACTTACGCCAAGTTAGGCATTCCGCTTCGGGAACAGGCATTACTGGCTGGTGTTGAAATGCCCGAAGGCGAACGCAGGGTCGCCGTGGATGCGGTTTTTGATTCCGTTTCTGTTGGCACGACGTTCAAAGAAGAACTTGGCCGCGCCGGCGTGATCTTCTGTTCGTTTTCCGAGGCGGTTAAGGATCACCCTGATTTGGTGCGCAAGTATCTTGGCACCGTGGTTCCGGCGACCGACAATTACTATGCGACACTGAACAGTGCTGTATTCTCGGACGGCTCGTTCGTTTATATCCCCGAAGGCGTGAAATGCCCGATGGAGCTGTCGACCTATTTCCGTATTAACGCGGAAAATACTGGCCAGTTTGAGCGCACGTTGATTATCGCCGAAAAAGGTTCGAAGGTTTCGTATCTTGAGGGCTGCACAGCCCCGCAACGGGACGAAAACCAACTGCACGCAGCGGTGGTGGAAATCATCATCCAGGAGGACGCGGATGTTAAATATTCGACCGTGCAGAACTGGTATCCGGGCGATGAAAACGGCTTGGGCGGTATTTACAATTTCGTAACCAAACGTGCGGATTGCCGTGGTGATCGGGCCAAAGTTATGTGGACACAGGTTGAGACCGGTTCAGCGGTAACGTGGAAATACCCGTCGTGCATTTTGCGTGGGGATGATTCACAAGGCGAGTTTTATTCGATCGCGATCGCCAACAACTATCAGCAGGCCGACACTGGCACCAAGATGATCCATCTGGGCAAACGCACTAAGTCGCGGATTGTTTCCAAGGGGATTTCGGCTGGCCATGCGCAAAACACGTATCGTGGTCTGGTGTCGATGCACCCGAAGGCGAAGAACTCGCGTAACTATACGCAGTGCGACAGCCTTTTGATTGGCAATAAATGTGGCGCCCATACGGTGCCGTATATTGAGGTGAAGAACAATACCTCGCGCGTGGAACACGAAGCGACTACATCGAAGGTCGACGACGAACAGTTGTTCTACTGCTTGCAGCGCGGCGTTGGCGAGGAAGAGGCCGTAGCCTTGATCGTGAACGGTTTTGTTAAGGAAGTGTTGCAGTCGTTGCCGATGGAATTCGCAATGGAAGCACAAAAATTGGTGGCGATCTCGCTTGAGGGATCTGTGGGCTAAGGCTCGTCAATGAATTTAGACGGCCGAGCGCCGCATACTAAGGAATACGAAAATGTTGAATATTAAGAACCTGAAAGCCTCACTTGAGGACGAAGATAAACAAATCCTTAAAGGTATTGATCTGAATATCGATGAGGGCGAGGTGCATGCGATTATGGGGCCGAATGGTTCCGGTAAGTCGACGCTGTCCTATGTGCTTTCGGGCAAGGGTGGATATGTTGTGGACGGTGGTACTGCCACGCTCGACGGTGTGGATCTGCTGGACATGGAGCCAGAAGAACGCGCCGCGGCTGGCCTGTTTCTGGCGTTCCAGTATCCTGTGGAAATTCCCGGTGTTGGCAACATGACGTTCCTGCGCACGGCGGTTAATTCCCAACGCAAAGCGCGCGGCGAGGAAGAATTGAATGCGGCCGAGTTCCTCAAACTCGTTCGGGCCGAAGCGAAAAGCCTGAAGATTGATGCAGATATGCTGAAACGCCCCGTCAACGTCGGTTTCTCGGGTGGCGAGAAAAAACGGAACGAGATTTTGCAGATGGCAATGCTTGCACCAAAGATGTGCATTCTGGATGAAACGGATTCCGGTCTTGATGTGGATGCAATGAAACTGGTGGCCGAAGGGGTTAATGCGATGCGTGACGGGAAACGGTCTTTCCTTGTCATTACCCATTATCAACGCCTTCTGGATCACATCAAACCCGATGTTGTACACATTATGGCAAACGGAAAAATCATCAAAAGCGGTGGGCCAGAGTTGGCGTTGGAAGTTGAAAACAACGGCTATGAAGCTTTGCTGAACGAGGTGGCGTAATGGCGCTTGCTGCTAATAAAGTTGACGCAACCGAGGCGTTGATCGCCGCTTATCCCGCGCCTTCGGGCGAAGGGAAGTGGGCATCAGATGCGCGTTCGCGCGCGCTGACAACCTTGCGTGAAAACGGGGCGCCGGTTCGGCGTGACGAGTATTGGAAATTCACCAATCCGGCGCGACTGTTGGAACCTGCTAAACCTGCCGCGATCATCGAGACGGACGAAGCGCCAATGTTTGACGAGATCGACAAACTTTTGGTGGTGTTCGTGGACGGAGTTCTGCGCGCTGATCTGTCGGACGATCTGGAAATGGAAGGGGTCGAAATTGAAACGCTGGCCTCCGCTATGTCCAAAGACATCCACTGGGCGAGCGATGTTTATGGTGTTCTGGAAGCCAACGGCCAGAACCCGGTGGCGCGCCCTATGGCGGCACTGAATACGGCGGTTGCTGTTGAAGGGCTGGCTATTAGGGTCTCGGGCAAGGCCTCCAAATCGATTGCGTTGCGATATGTACGTTCCGGCGCCGACTCGGACGTTATGGTTCATACGGTGATCAAACTGGAAGCAGGGGCTGATTTCACGCTTCTTGAAAACGGTCCGGCGGCGGCGCGCTTCAACAGCAGCCTTGAAGTCGAGATTGCTGACGGCGCGGCCTTTCACCATGTGCGGGCGCAAGGGCGGGATCATGAGCGCTTGGCAGCAACACATATGTTTGCGCGTCTTGGCAAGGAAAGCCGTTTCAAAAGCTTCACGCTGACGGTAAACGGCGCGTTAACCCGCAACGAAGCGGTGATCGAGTTCACCGGCGACGATGCTTTTGCAACCGTTTCGGGCGCGAGCGCGGGTGACGGGGCCTATCATCACGATGACACCGTGTTTGTGACGCACGACGCGTTGAATTGCGAAAGCCGTCAGGTTTTCAAAAAAGTTCTACGCAACGGCGCGACAGGCGTATTTCAGGGTAAAATCCTTGTGCCGGCACATGCGCAAAAAACGGACGGGTATCAGATTGCTCAAGGTTTGTTGCTGGATGATGATTGCACGTTCCTCGCCAAACCTGAGCTTGAGATATACGCCGACGATGTGATTTGTTCGCACGGATCGACGTGTGGCGCGGTCGATGAGACGGCACTGTTCTATCTGACCTCGCGCGGGGTTCCCAAGGCTCAGGCGCAAGATATGCTGGTTCTGGCATTCATGGACGAAAGCATTCAGGAAATCGAAGACGAAGCGATGGGGAACATCATTCGCGAACGCCTCGGCGGCTGGATGGAGCGGCATAGAGATTAACATGAGCTTTTTGGGCAGTGGGTTCTTACCCGAAATATTAAGAGCGTATGGAGGCCTTCGGGCTTCCATGCGCAAACAGCTGGATAGAAATCCGGGCGAGGAGGGGCTGTTGGCGCTGCTCGTTTTCGGCTGTTTTGTGGTTTTCCTAAGTTTTTTACCCCGTTTGTTTGCCACAGACTTGTCGCAATCGCCAGATCAAAGCATCGTGGCAGGGATCATCATGTGGTTCTTCGTAGTGATGTTCTTTTTGCCGCTATTGATGTACGGGGTCGCGTGGATATCCCACTTCGTCGCCAAAGCCTTTGGGGCGACAAACAGCAATAAACAAGCTCGACACGCGTTGTTTTGGGGGCTTGCCGTCCTTAGTCCGGTGCTGATCCTCAAGGCGATGCTATCCAGTGCTTTTATCCAGATTGGTGGCGATTTTGGGCAAAACATGCTGAACGCCTTGAACATAATTTTGGCCTTCGCAATCTTGCGAATTTGGGGTGCAATGCTGGCAGAAGCCAAAAATTTTAGCAGTGCATGGCGTGTTTCCGGAGTTATTTTAGTAATTACAGTTGGAATTTTACTAATTGTTAACCTTGCGGCACAATGGCCCTAGTCCTGCCCTAATTCCGTCAAACTTGTAAACGATGTTGGTCCTAACTCAAAAAAGGACAGTGTAATGGTTAGCGTCAACATTTCAGACATTAGTAACGATGTAGAGAACCTTCGGCCGAGCGTTACGGTTCGCCTGGCACGGTCATTCTTCGATATGCGCGCCACAACTGAAGAGTTGCTAAGTGAACGCCCGTCCGAAGCCCGACTTTTGATGCTGGTACTTCTGTCCGACATGATTTTCACACTGTCATGGGCGCTAAAAACGCTAATCGCGCCGACAGAAGCTGCAACGGCTTCAATGGGATCCGATGTTGTTCTTTGGTTAATGGTTGCATTGATGTTGCGCACAACTGCCATTTATGCGCTGGCACTTGTTGTTGGCGTAGTCGTTAAAATGTTTGGTGGTAAAGCGACCCTGTTTGAAACACGTGTTGGTGTAATTTGGGGTGCCTTCGTCGCTGCGCCGATCGGATTGATTATCGCCGAGTTTTCTGTCATCATCAACCAGTTTGGCGGAAGTTTTACATTTCTTCAAAATCAAGGTGTCCAGATGGCACCTTACTGGCTTGGTATGGTTCCATTCGTATGGTTCGTTTCCAAGGGTGCTGCGGCTGCAAACCGAATCGACAACGCGGTTCCTATTTTCGGAACGATCGCAGTGTTGGCGGTAATCTTGGTGGCCGGTGTTCGCTACATGGCGATGTAAGTTAAACCAATACGGGATTAGGCTATCTGGCTGTGACCTAAAATTCAACTGCAACTACTTTTTCTAAAGATGGCATTAATCGTAAACACGGACCGAGTTAATCAAGATAAGTAAGGGGGCTTCAATGACTATTGATATCGAACCAACGGATACAGATTTTAACGTCGGATACCGCAGGTACCGTCAAAATAATACAGGTTTTTTTGCACGCATTACCGACGCATGGAAAGATATGCCCGCATCAACTCGTCGTTTAATCGCGGAACGTCCGTCGGAAGCGCGCTTGTTGTTTTTTGTCCTTCTTTCCGATTTGATCTTCTTCCTGTCTTTCTCTATCAAAACTGTCGTAAGCCCTACATCTATTGCGCAAAGCGCATTGCCCGACGACGTTGCGTTGCTGCTGGTTGTGGCGTTGATGCTTCGGACAGGGGCTATCTATGCATTTTCGTTTATTCTTGGCCTCGTCCTTCGCGCCTTTGGTGGTACAGGAACGCTGAAAGATACCCGCGCAGGCGTATTTTGGGGATCATTTGTGTCAGCCCCATTTGAAGTTCTTGCCGCAATCCTGACCGTCAGCATGGCTTCGATGGAGAATACGCTGCCGTTTTTATCTGGCGAGACACTGTCATTGGCGCCATTATGGCTCGGCTTGCTTCCATATATCTGGTTTGTTTCCGCCGGGGCGACCGCAGCACACGGTTTTAAGAAATTTTACCCACTATTTGCGACACTTTCGCTACTATGTATTGTAGGTATGTTCTGGGCACTATATCTAAGGGCAAACGGAGTTATCTAAATGCCCATTCCCTTGCTGGAACTGGCGAGGGAGAGTTTCTTCCGGCCACGTACCGCTGCGCCACATTTGATAGGGTTAAACCTATCCAGGAACGTACTGATCGAGGCTGCCTTGCTTTTGGCGGTTCTCACGATCTTGTCGCAATTTCTGCTATACACCTTCATACAAACACAAGCGACGGAGGCATGGACGGTCAAGTTTTCTGTGCCGCTGATTGATGTGGCAGTGCAATTTGTTAATGCCTTTATAGTTAGCCAAATTGTAGTTCTGTTAGCCCGTGGAATCCGCGTGAGTGTGGCCTTCTCGGACGCGATGGCCATTTACCTGTGGTTCAACTTCCTGTTGGTGGTTCTGCTGGCCGTGATGATTTTGACATCTGCGTTGTTCGGCGCATTCGGAATGTTCGTGGTTCTGTTCACAATCGTTTGGGCGCCATACACCTTGGCAGTCTTTTGGTCCCACTTACTGGGCACGAAAAACTTGTTTTTGGGGTTTGTCGTCGCCGTCGTGGCCTTTCTGATCGCAAGTGCAATATCGGTTGTTCTCGCAAGCATCCTTGGCCTACCGGTGATGGAGCTTGTCCCGAATGTATGACGTAAACGAGATACGCAAAGACTTTCCGATCCTGTCACGCGAAGTACACGGCAAACCGTTGGTTTATCTGGACAATGGCGCCTCGGCGCAAAAACCGCAGGTGGTGATTGATGCCGTGACCCGTGGCTACGCCGAAGAATATGCCAACGTGCATCGTGGGTTGCATTATCTGTCGAACTTAGCGACTGATAAATACGAGGCTGTTCGCGGGATTGTGCAAAAATTCCTTGGGGCGGCGCGTGAAGAAGAAATTCTGTTCACGTCGGGTGCTACCGAGGGGTTGAACCTTGTTTCTTACGGTTGGGGCGTTCCCAATCTTAAGGCAGGGGATGAGATTATCCTTTCGGTGATGGAGCATCACGCCAACATCGTTCCATGGCACTTCTTGCGTGAACGCATGGGCGTCGTGCTGAAATGGGTGGACGTGGCGGAGGATGGCTCGCTTGATCCTCAAGCCGTGATTGACGCGATATCGCCCAAGACCAAGATGGTTGCGATTACCCATATGTCTAATGTGCTGGGCACTATTGTTGATGTCAAATCAATCATCAAGGCGGCACATGATCAGGGCGTTGTGGTTTGCGTTGATGGTTCGCAGTCGACAGTGCATATGCCCGTTAACGTCGCTGATCTGGACGCTGATTTTTATGTTATTACCGGCCACAAGCTTTATGGGCCATCCGCGTCAGGCGCGATTTATATCAAATCTGAGCGCCAAGCCGAAATGCGGCCCTTCATGGGCGGCGGCGATATGATCGGCGAAGTCACCAAAGACGTTGTGACCTACAACACCCCCCCGCATAAATTCGAAGCGGGCACACCCGGTATTGTCCAAATCATCGGAATGGGTGTTGCGCTAGAATACATGATGGACATCGGCATGGAAAATATCGCCGCGCACGAGGCGACGTTGTTTTCTTATGCCAATAAACGCCTGCGGGGGCTGAATTACATCAACATTCAAGGCAACGCACCGGGCAAAGGGGCGATATTCTCGCTAACCATGAACGGTGCGGCACACGCTCACGACATTTCCACCATTGTGGATCGCAAAGGCGTGGCGATCAGGGCAGGGCATCACTGCGCCCAGCCACTTATGCAGCATCTTGGGGTAACGGCGACGGTTCGCGCGTCCTTCGGGATGTATAACACCGTTGACGAGGTCGATGTGTTGATTGATGCGTTGGAGTTGTGTCACGAGTTGTTGGGGTAGGAGAGGTGGATGTTTCATCCACCGCCCTAAACCTGCATTTCCTTGGTCGCTGTCAACGTAATATCCGGATAATCCCGCTCCACCCGATCAATATCCCATTGCAGGCGTGTCAGGTATACCGGATCGCCGTCGTGGTCTTCGGCCATATGCCCCATGTTGGCTTTGACGAAGGCTTCTACCGCATCCCGTTCACCTGAAACCCAGCGGGCAGAGGTGAACTGCGTTGGCTCGAACCGCACTGGCAGGCCGTATTCCAGTTCTATCCGCGAGGCTAGAACCTCGAACTGCAACGGCCCGACCACCCCGACGATGAACCCCGACCCGATCGAGGGCTTGAACAGCTTTGCAGCCCCTTCTTCGGCAAACTGGTTCAACGCCTTTTCAAGGTGTTTAGCTTTCATCGGGTCGCCGGCGCGGACATTTTGCAATAGTTCCGGCGCGAAGGATGGGATGCCGGTGAAACGAATATCTTCGCCCTCAGTCAGCGAATCCCCAATGCGTAACTGCCCGTGATTGGGGATGCCGATGATATCGCCAGCCCAGGCATCTTCGGTTACCGCACGATCATTCGCCAAAAACATCATAGGGTTGGAAATTGCCATTTGCTTGCCGGAACGCACATGTTTCAGCTTCATGCCGCGTTTGAAGTGGCCGGAACACAGGCGCACAAATGCGATGCGGTCGCGGTGTTTCGGGTCCATGTTGGCTTGCACCTTGAAAACAAAGCCGGTGACTTTCTTCTCATCCGGGTCAACTTCGCGTGGGGTGCCAGGGCGAACTTGTGGCGGCGGGCCATAGGTGGCGATGCCGTCCATCAGTTCTTGCACCCCGAAGGAATTGATCGCAGAGCCAAACCAGATCGGCGTCATTGTACCATCCAGAAAAGCTTGCTGGTCGAACTTTGGCAGCAGTTCGCGCACCATCTCGACCTCTTCGCGCAACGTTTCCAGCAATTCGGCAGGCACGTGTTCTTCAATCATAGGGTCGTCAAGGCCGTCAATCTGGATACTCTCGGCTTTGATATTACGATCAGCGCGATCCATCAGGATGATGCGGTCGTTGAAAATATCATAAGTGCCGATGAATTCCCGCCCAATGCCAATCGGCCAAGAAGCAGGACACACATCAATCGCCAGATTTTCTTGAATTTCATCAATAATTTCAAAGATGTCGCGACTTTCACGGTCCATCTTGTTACAGAAGGTCACGATGGGAAGGTCGCGCAGGCGGCAAACTTCGAACAGCTTTTGGGTCTGGCTTTCCACGCCCTTCGCGCCGTCAATCACCATGATTGCAGCGTCAACAGCCGTTAATGTGCGGTAGGTATCCTCGGAAAAATCCGAGTGGCCCGGCGTGTCGACCAGATTGAACCAGAAATCACGGAATTCGAAAGACATCGCCGAGGCCGAGACCGAAATGCCCCGATCTTTTTCCATCTGCATAAAGTCAGAACGCGAGCGCCGTGCATCGCCTTTGGCGCGCACTTGCCCCGCCATCTGGATAGCCCCGCCAAACAGCAGGAATTTTTCCGTTAGGGTCGTTTTACCGGCGTCCGGATGCGAGATGATCGCAAAGGTTCGGCGGCGGGCGATTTCGGGATGGGTTTGGGCGTTATCTAACATGTCCGCGATATAGGGCAGGCTGCGGCAAAGGGCAAGATTTGTGTTGGCGGGCTGATGCTATATCGTTAGGGTTGGGCCATAACAGGCAAAATTCAGGAGCATATTATGATCGCAATTATAAAACCCAAACTTGGTATGACGGTAATCGCATCGGCGTTTTTCTTACAAGCATGCCAGCCATCGGTTCCCGCGTATTTTCAGGAAGTTGATGTCGTGGCCACCCAACGTGCTACCGCTCAAACAGCCGCTGCATCGGCGTGTAATTCGGGGTCGCTGCAGTGGATGATCGGTCAACCCGAAGGCGTGATTGGCGGGGTTCAGGTTGGTGGTCCAGTCCGTATTATTGCATATAATCAGACTGTAAGTATGGATCAAAACCCGACGCGTACAAACTTCTATCTGGATACAGCAGGCCGCATTACGCGTGTAACCTGCGGGTAAATAAAGGAATATTGGAATGGACTTAGGTATTAAGGGCAAAACAGCAATTGTTTGTGGCGCCTCTAAAGGGTTGGGCCGTGGTTGTGCAGAAGCATTGGCCGAAGCGGGTGTTAACCTCGTTCTTAATGCGCGCACTGAAAGCACGCTGGTTGAGACCGCTGAGGCGATCGCCGCGAAATACGGTGTGTCTGTCACGCCGGTCGCTTGCGATATTTCCACGGCGGAAGGGCAAGCGAAGGTTCTCGCGGCTTGTCCAAATCCTGATATTCTGGTTAATAACGCTGGTGGCCCGCCACCAGGTATGTGGTCGGACTGGGATCGGGACGATTTCATCAAGGCGCTTGATGCCAATATGCTGGCACCGATTGCGCTGATGAAAGCGGTGTTGCCCAGCATGATCGAAAAAGGTTGGGGCAGGGTGGTTAACATCACCTCGCAATCCGTCAAATCACCGATTGCGGTGCTTGGCCTGTCCAACTCGGCGCGCGCGGGTTTGACGGGGTATGTTGGCGGGACAAGCCGTCAGGTCGCCCCGCACGGTGTGAACATTAACAACTTATTACCGGGTATTCATGCAACGGATCGGGCCGTAAGCCTTGATCAGGGCGTGTCCGCCGCACAGGGCATTTCAATGGACGAGGCCGCTGCGCAACGCATGGAAACCATTCCTGCAAGGCGCTATGGTACCAGCGCAGAGTTCGGTGCGATGTGTGCGTTTTTGTGCTCGCAACATGCGGGATACATCGTTGGGCAAAACATTTTACTCGATGGCGGCGCCGTGAATTCAACGATGTAATTTGATCGCTCACAACCTAGGTCACAGGCTGCTCACATCTTCGTTGGTGGGTATTTCAAGGGCTATGAATTGTTCGGTTCGCAAGCTATCAGATTGCAAACCAAACAGGAGTAGCCCATGAATTTCTTCGCCAGCCCAGAGGCCCTCGTGGTTCTTGTCATTCTTGTCGCCGGAGGCAGTATATTTCTGTCGCCCCGCGCGCGCACAACTGAGGCGTTTTTTGCCGGTGCGGATGCGAACGGTAACGCGCCTGGGCTTTTGACCTTGATTTTCAGCCAAGTCACGACATGGATTTTTGCGCGCTCCCTGCTGACAGCCGCAATTTTGGGCTACTATTACGGTGTCGCAGGTGCGTTAGCCTATACCGCCTATTACATGAGCTTTCTGACTGGCATGGTTATCGTATCGCGCCTTCGTAAACGTGGGGCGCGCAGCTTACAAGACTGGCTTCGCCAAGATTATGGCCGTGTCGGAGTGCTTTGTTATAATGCAGTAATTGCCCTTCGCTTAATGTCAGAAGTCTTCGCCAACCTGATCGTCGTTGGGTTGGTTTTCACAGCGGCATATGGTGGGTCCGAGCAAGCCGGACAGGTTGCCATGATTGCGCTGGCATTGGTCGCATTGGCCTATTCCGCGTTAGGTGGATTGCGTGCATCGCTTCGCACCGATGTGGCGCAAATGGCTTTGTTCTTGGTAGTGTTCCTGATCGCGTTTGCGGTGATGGTTTCGTCAAGCGACTTCTCGTTTGGCCGCGTTCTAACGGCCGGTGGCATCTCCGGTGGGTTTAACGGTTGGGTCCTGTTTGCGGTTGCTTTGTTGCAAATTACATCCTACCCCGCTCATGATCCGGTGATGATGGACCGTGGTTTTTTGGCCGACGAGGCCACCACTAAACGCGCCTTCTTGCATGCATTTTGGTTATCAGCGCTCTCCATTTTCGGTTTTGCGCTGTTTGGCGTACAAGCCAGCGTTGTTGGGGCTGAACTGGTTAATGGCCAACTGCTTGGCACATGGCAGGAAATGTTTGGGCCGTTCGTCTATTTCTTGATCGTCGCCTCGCTATTGATTTCGGCGATGAGTACACTTGATTCTGCCCTGTCATCCGCGGCACGCCTTGCGATTGACGAAATGAAAATAGGCGCGCGAAACGTTGTGAACGGGCGGGTTGCAATGGCGGTATTCATGCTTGGCGGGGTTTTGTTCCTGTTGGCAGAAACCAAAGACCTTTTCGCGGCCGTGGCTGTTTCCGGCACGGCGTCAATGTTCCTTGCCCCCGTTTTGGTGCTGGGGCTGGGGTTTGGCCAGCGGATGCCGCTTTGGTCGTATCTTGTGTCTTTTGTGGCCGCTGTGATGGGAGCCGTGGGGTATTTTTATCAAAGTTCTGACCTTGTGATTAGCCTTTTTGGTAACGGTCACAAATACGAACGCCTGCTTTTCATCTGCTTGGTGGTCTTGTTTATCGGTTTTGCCGCCGGATTGATTGGCATTGCATTGCGTCGCAGGGTTGCCGAAGCGTGATCCTGTTGCTAATACCCGATTAAAATTATCGGATACATGGCAGGAGCCACCGCTTGAGCGAAATACCTAAACTGGTTCTGGAGGGGATTACCCGAAAATTCGACGGCCAAACGGTTGTCGATGGGTTATCCTTGAGTCTTGCACCAGGGCAGGTGACTTGCTTGCTCGGCCCGTCTGGTTGCGGGAAATCCACGACGTTGCGAATCGCTGCTGGGGTGGACCGACAAGATAGTGGGCGGGTTTTGCTGGATGGGCGGGTGATTTCGGATGCCCAACACCATTTGCCGCCGGAAAAACGCTCGGTCGGGTTGATGTTTCAGGATTTCGCCCTGTTCCCGCATCTTACGGTTGCCCAGAATGTAGCTTTTGGTTTGAAAGGTTCCGAAAAGACGGCAGTGACGGCCATGCTGGAACGTGTCGGCCTATCGGATTATTGCGATAAATACCCGCACATGCTGTCGGGGGGGGAGCAGCAGCGCGTCGCTTTGGCCCGTGCCCTTGCGCCCAAGCCCAGTGTCATGTTGATGGATGAGCCGTTTAGTGGCCTAGACAATCGCCTGCGGGATGGGATTAGGGATGAAACGTTAAGCATTCTTAAAGAAGAAGGTACGTCTGTTCTGTTGGTTACGCACGAACCCGAAGAGGCGATGCGCATGGCCGACGAAATCGCGTTGATGCGCGGCGGGAAAGTCGTTCAGATCGGCGCGCCTTACAATATTTACAACAACCCAAAAGATCGCGCCGCGGCTGCTTTTTTCTCGGATGTGAATGTTATTAAAGGTGTGGCCGAAGATTTTCAGACAGACACCCCGTTCGGTAAGTTCTTCACACCAGCCTTGCACAATAGAACTGATGTGGAAATTGTGATCCGCCCACAACACCTGAAAATCGACTTTGATCGGGCAGGAAAAGGCCCCAATGCTACCTCGACAGACGGAGTTCCGGCTCGTGGCGTCGTGAAACGTGTGCGTTTTCTAGGTAACGAAAGCCTTGTTGAGTTGCGGATGGACTACGATGAATCCATCCTTACCGCATCGGTTCCCGGAGTGTTTTTACCAAAAGAGGGTACACCATTGTGGCTTTCGATGCGCCGTGATCGCTGTTTTGTGTTTCCATCTATTTAGCGGAATTCCGCCAAATACCCTGCGACATCTTAAAATTCCCCACCAGATTGCTTATTTGGGTTTGAATACTTGTGCGTTAATCAATAGACGTAGTGCAAATAGAAAACTGCCATAAATAGTTGGCGAAGCTTAAAGGAGCATTGAAATGCTGAATAACATTGGCCTACCAGGTCTTCTTCTAATCGCCGTTGTGGTGTTGGTACTTTTTGGGCGTGGAAAAATCTCGTCCTTGATGGGTGAAGTTGGCAAAGGTATTACCAGCTTTAAGCGCGGCGTTTCAGAGGGCAAAGACGAGCTCGAACAAGCCGCTGCCGAAGAGGCTGTTGACGTGACACCGACCGCTGAAAAAGACAAAGCCTAAACCACGAAGGCGGCCCCATGTTTGATATTGGCTTTTCGGAGCTTATGGTGATCGGCGTTATTTCGCTGATTGTTGTTGGCCCCAAAGATTTACCCGGCATGTTCCGGACGGTTGGCCGTTACGTGGGCAAAGCCAAAGGTATGGCGCGGGAATTCCAGCGATCGATGGAAGATGCGGCTGACGCATCTGGTTTGTCGGACGTGACGAAAGATTTCAAAAACATGGCGAGTGGGCTGGATGATGTGAAAGACATCATGAATCCGGTCGGGGCGGGCACCAAGAAGGTTAAAGAGCAGTTTAACAAAATTCTCGACGCCAAAGATACCGGTGTTCCGCTTGAAGATGAAGATCCCGAAGTCGCGGCGGATAAAGAATTCGCCGCCGATTTGGTGGACGACGATCCAGCCCCCGAGCCGATTGTCGAGATCGTAGAGGATGCGCCAAAGCCCAAGGCGAAGGCCGCTGCCAAACCAAAAGCCAAGGCAGCCAGTAATCCCAAGACAAAAACTGCGCCGAAAGCTGCTGCCAAGCCAAAAATAAAACCAAAGGCCAAGCCTAAACCTAAAGCCAAGCCTAAAACCGATGAGGGTGCCACGACATGAGCGACTCGGACGTTGACGATTCTACAGCCCCGCTGATCGAACACCTGACGGAGCTGCGGACGCGGATCATTCGATCCGTTATTGCATTCCTTGTCGGTATGATCATTGTATTTCCGTTCGCGGAACAGGTTCTTTCCATTTTGGCTGAACCTATGGCTGATATTATGCGCGCGCGCGGCGAAGATGCACAATTGTTCTTCGACGCCCCGCAAGATGCGTTTTTTGCCTACGTCAAAATTGCCGTTCTGTTCGGCTTTGCTCTGTCATCGCCCTACATTGGCGTACAGATGTGGCGTTTTGTTGCGCCCGGCCTTTACAAGGAAGAGCGCGGGGCGTTTCTGCCATTCCTTATCGCGTCTCCGGTGTTATTCATCGCGGGCGGCGCGTTCGCCTATTATGTGGTAATGCCACTGGCTATGAACTTCTTCTTGGGATTTGGTAGTGTGATCCCTATGCTTTCCTCCATGCTTGGAATAGGGGGGGAAGCCACGCCTGAAACGGTGGAGGTCGCCGATAGCGGTTTGCGCATTTTCTACTTTGGGTCGATCAAAGAATATCTAGCACTGTCGCTTAAGTTTATCGTCGCTTTCGGCATCTGCTTCCAACTTCCTGTACTGCTGACATTGATGGGCAAGGCGGGGCTTGTTTCGGCCAAGGGGCTGGGCGAAATGCGTAAATACGCCGTGATTGCCATTCTTGTGCTGGCCGCTGTGGTGACGCCGCCGGATGTCATCACACAGGGCATTCTGTTTGTTGTGGTTTACGGCCTATATGAAATTTCGATTATCCTAGTTAGAATGGTTGAGAAAAAACGCGAGGAACGTCGCCGCGAAGAGGGTTATTACGACGACGAAGACGACGCGGCAAAAGAAGATGTTGATCCTCTGATTGCCGAGTTCGACAAGGACGACGATTAATGGGCCGGAAGGCCGAGGCATTGGAACGTATTGCTGATGCGCTAGAACGCATGACCGCCGCACCAACCTCGCCCCCGGACTTCAAAGGTGTTGAGGCCTATGTATGGCACACCGCCCCCGATCGTTTGGAGACCGTGCCCAATATCAACCGCATTAATATCGACCTTCTGGTCGGTATAGATCGTTCGCGTGACACGCTTCTGGCCAATACTTTGCAATTCGCAAAGGGCCTGCCTGCCAATAACGTCTTGCTTTGGGGTGCGCGCGGTATGGGGAAATCCTCCCTGATCAAGGCCGCGCACGCCGAGGTTTCCAAACAGGCGCAAGGTTTGATACTGATCGAAATCCAGCGCGAGGATTTACCTTCCATCGGGCGATTGTTGAACTTGCTGCGCGGGGAGGTTGCCCGCTTTTTATTGTTTTGCGATGATCTTTCGTTCGATCATGATGACAGCCACTATAAATCCTTGAAAGCCGTTCTTGATGGCGGGATCGAGGGGCGACCGGACAATGTGTTGTTCTATGCCACATCCAATCGTCGACACCTGATGCCCCGTGACATGATCGAGAACGAGCGTTCCACCGCGATCAGCCCGTCCGAGGCGGTTGAAGAAAAAGTCTCGCTTTCAGACCGGTTTGGTCTGTGGCTGGGGTTCCATCCGTGTGATCAAGATGAATATTTGGTGATGATCCGGGGCTATTGTGACGCGTTGGGGATTAAGATTTCGGATGATGATTTGCGGGCAGAAGCCATCGAGTGGCAGCAAACCCGTGGCAGTCGTTCGGGCCGTGTTGCGTGGCAATATGTGACCGATCTGGCGGGGCGACGCGGCGTTAAGGTTTAGCTGTAGCGAGGGCCAAACCATCCACAACCGCAGTAAAAACCGCGGAGGTGTGGAACTCGGCATCCGGAAAGGTTGCTTTCAACGCATCAACAACAAATCCCATCAGACTGGACCCGCCGACGAAAATCACATCGGTAATTTCATTCGGTTTGCAAGTAGCCAAGCTTAATGTCTGGTTAACGGCGCCAATGATGTGTGAATGATGGCTGGACATCATCGTGGCCAAATCAGCGGAAGCTATGCTGACTTCTGTACCTTTTTCTAGCATCCCAAGATCAGCGATATAATTACCAGCGGCCTGATTTGTCGCAATTTTGGATTTCTCGGCCAACATCGCCAACTCATGCGCCAGTTCGTATTCCAACACATCTACTAACCGCTTGAAGGGCGCACGATCAAGGGCGTGACGTTCCAGATCACGCGCTGTCCGCAACGTTTCTGGCGTGTACATAAATGGGATTTTTTCCCACGTTGCTAGATCATTATAGAGGGCGGCTGGCGTGCTGGCTGTGCCCGATCCAAGTACACGACGCAACGGCGCGCCCCTGCCAAGCAGCGGCATGAAATGCCGGACGTTTAGTGTTTTGTCAAAATCCGTCCCGCCGAAACGTTCCCCATAAGACGCGAGGATTTCCACGGGTTGCTCCGATTTCGGGTTCGAGCGGAAAACCGAAAAATCCGACGTGCCGCCCCCAATATCAACGATCAATCCTAACGAGTGGTTCTTATCAAGGACATTGTTCGCCAGCGCGGCGGCCTCCGGTTCGAACATGAATTTCACCTCGTGAAATCCGGCGCGGTGATAGCATTCCCGAAGGTCGCCCTCGGCTTGGTGATCTTTTTCGGGGTCGCTGTGAAACAGAACGGGGCGGCCCGATAAGGCGTAGGGGAACTTTCGCCCTTCGATATGTTCTGCTCGTGCTTTTAATTCTGACAAGAACCCGCCGATGATGTCGAAAAAGTTTAGATACTGCCCCATAATCAAACGTTTTTCGCGCATTAACGATGTCCCTAACACCCGTTTGAGAGAGCGCATATAACGCCCCTCCGCACCGCTGATCAGAAGGTCGTTTGCTGGCGTTCCTATTCTGGTTTCCCCCGTCGCAAAGTCGAAAAATATTGCAGTTGGAAGCGTGTCGGAGCCACCCTCCATCTGCAACTGCTTGATCGCACCGTTATCTAAAACGGCGACGGCAGAATTGGAGGTTCCAAAGTCGATGGCCAATACGTTGCTGCGCGCGATATCCATCGGGAACCCTCCTGAATGCAAAGCACGAATCGTGCAAGGACGCTCAGCTATCATTGATTGAAGTGGGAACCAATCCCGCCAGTCACTAAGGTGATCGGCGGGATTGTAGAGTTAGCGCAAATAAGGCGTTGGATCGACGCTGTCGGTACCTTTGCGAACCTCGAAGTGCATCGTTGCAGGATCACCTGCGGCAACCACACCGATAACCTGAGAGCGGCGAACGGTGTCGCCTTTGGCAACGGTAACCTTATCCACGCGGCCATAAATTGTCAGGATGTCGTTCGCATGTCGCACCAACACAATTGTACCCAGCCCGCCGGTGGAGGTGGACACAAGTGCCACAACGCCGTCGGCGGCTACACGCACGTCTGATCCGGCGGCCACGGCGTAATCGATACCGTCGTTCTTGTTACGGCCAGCTTGCTGATTATATGGGCGCGAAACGGTGCCATCGACTGGCTTTACAAACGCGGCAGTCGAAGAGGCCGGTGCCACGGGTGGAGGCGTCGGTGTCGGAGTTGGTGCCGCAATTGGAGTTGCTGCAGGGGCAACAGGCGCGGCCGTTGTGCGTGAAGTATCCGGCACGGGGATGATCAGCTCTTGCCCAATGCGAACACCTAGGTCGGGGCCAAGCCCGTTCCATGATGCCAAAGCGGTTACTGAAACATTGTAAAGGCGCGCAATAGAATAGGCGGAATCGCCAGATTCAACACGATGGCGAAGCGGTTCATTAGGGCGGCCAAGCGACGGCTGCGTTACCTGAATAGAGCCACCAGTCGCGCTATCAATCGCGGTGATCGCCAAATCGGGAGTCCAGCCGGACGGGCTTCCAACGACGGAGCCACCGACATTACGCGGTAGTGCCAGAACTTCGCCGACACGCGGGGCATAGTTTACCGTAAGGCCATTATGGCGCGCCAAATCTTCAGGTGCCATGCCAATACGTTGCGCCATTGTGGCAACAGTATCATTCGTGCTGGCAACCATGACCTGATAAGTCTCATATGTAATCACGCCGCGGCGGTCAGGCAGCGGGCGGTCTATCACGGGGGCGACGGGGGCGTTAAAACCCAAATCAGGGGCACGGAACTGGGGGATATCGAATGATCCGCAAGCTGAAAGAAAACCCGTTGCCAACAACAGTGCGGCAATGCGGACGCGTTTTATTGTATATTTCATAACAGTACCTATGCTCGTTACCCTTAAAGTTGGGCGTTACTCAATGCTCTGTGTCCTTTGCCACCCCTTCAAGTAACGGGACGAACCGGACCTCTCCAAGCTCGGTATATTCCAAGCCATTATCGGTTTTTACCACCTTTATCATCGCTTGCACAGTGTCCGTCTGCCCGACGGGTAAAACCATGATTCCACCGGGTTTTAGCTGCGCCAGTAAATTCGCTGGTGGGTCTTCGGCCGCGGCCGTCAGAAGGATGCGATCAAACGGTGCTTGTTCGGGCAATCCGAGCGAGCCATCGCCCGTAACAACGGTGATATTGCTTAGATCGAGTTCCTGAAATAATGCCCTTGCTGCCCGCGCCAAGGGGCGGTGCCGTTCTACTGTATAGACGCGGCGCACGAGTTTGGACAAGATAGCAGCCTGATACCCAGACCCTGTACCAACCTCTAAGACCTTGCAACGACTATTTAATTCCAGCTCTTCAGTCATTTTAGCCACGACGGATGGTTGACTGATTGTCTGCCCGCGCCCGATCGGTAGTGGACGATCCTCGTAAGCGCGTTCCTTGAAAATGCCTTCCAAAAACGCATCGCGCGGCGTGGCTTCCATAGCGGCTAGAACAGCCGGATCGGAAACGCCTTTGCTGCGAAGCGTCAAGATAAACTGCATACGTTGTTCGGTCAGATTCATGGCCTAGAACAGCTCCGTCAAATCAGAAAGCACGTCATGCGCGGTTAAATCAGCCCGAAGTGGAGTGACGGTAATCCAGTTTTCGGCGGCTTCCCGCGCGTCTGACCCTTTGGGAGCGCTTGTGTTTTCGGGATTTGCCGATATCCACAAATACCGACGCCCGTTGGGGGCCATATGGGGTTCAACGCCGAAAGATCCCGCGGTCCTATGTCCCTGAACTGTTGCTTTTATACCTTTGGCTTGGTTGGCCGGAACAGCGGGGAAATTGATATTGTAGAACACGCCGTAAGGCTGGTCGTGCCACTTCGCATCGGCCAGCAAGCGGCGACAAATATCCGCGCCATGCACACGGGCGACTTCGAATGGGTCGTCCAGCAGCGCGTTGGCACGGCTGTAATATTGCGACATGGCAATGGCTTTGAAGCCATGCAATGCCGCCTCCATAGCGCCGCCGATCGTGCCGGAATAGAGCGTATCTTCCGCAACGTTATGGCCGCGATTAACCCCGGACAAGATCAAATCCGGTGGGTTGTCTTTTAGTACCTCGCATAGGCCAGCCAGTACGCAATCGGCGGGGGAACCCTCAACGGCATAGCGTCTCTCGCCCATCTTCTGCAACATCATTGGACGAATGTAGGAAATGCAGTGCGAAACTCCGGATTGCTCGAATGCGGGGGCCACGACCCAGACTTCGCCATCAGGGCCTGCCAGATCGGCGGCGATGACCTCCAGTACTTCTAAGCCCGGAGCGGTGATGCCGTCATCGTTCGTGATCAATATACGCATAAGTGGTCTTTCATTTCGATTTTGTGCTTGTTCTAATCGCAGGAGGCGGCTCCGACAAGTAAAACCGTTTGTGCTAGGATAAGTAGGGGCCAGTGCGCTGCCTGTGCCTTTGTCCATAACCGGAATGTATTTCCGCAGCCTCGGGTTATGGGGGTATTCGTGTGTAATTAGTCGTCAACACAGAATTTTAGCGCCCATACGCAGTAATACATTCAGCCGTTGAGAATGTTGATTATGCCAGCATTCCATCTGCAGTAATCACCGTATTTCCACCCATGTACCCCTGTAAAACGTCAGGAATAGTGATCGAGCCATCTGCTTGTTGGTAGTTTTCCACGACCGCAATCAACGTCCGCCCGATCGCGAGACCAGAGCCGTTCAACGTATGGACAAATTCCGGTTTACCCCCTTCGGGGCGATAGCGCGCATTCATACGGCGCGCCTGAAAATCACCGGCCACAGAACAAGATGAAATCTCGCGGTAGGCGCTTTGCCCCGGCAGCCATGCCTCGATGTCGAAAGTTTGACGCATGCCAAATCCTGTGTCGCCAGTGCATAGAACCAGCGTGCGGTAGGGAATGTTTAGGGCCTCAAGAATGCCCTCGGCGCAGCCAACCATTCGGTCCAGCTCGGCGGTACTATCTTCGGGTTTGGTGATCGAAACCATCTCGACTTTCTCAAATTGATGTTGGCGCAAAATCCCTGCTGTATCGCGCCCAGCTGATCCGGCTTCAGAACGGAAACACTGCGTGTGGGCCATCATCCGGCGGGGCAGGGTTGCTTCGTCCACGACCTCGCCTGCGACCACGTTGGTTAGCGGCACTTCAGCGGTCGGGATTAACCACCAGCCGTTTTCGGTGCGATAGCTGTCTTCGGCAAACTTGGGTAATTGTCCTGTGCCATACATCGCTTCGTCGCGCACCAGAACCGGCACCCACATTTCGGTAAGGCCGTTTTTGTCAATGTGCGTATCCAGCATGAATTGCGCCAACGCGCGGTGCAGGCGAACCATTGCGCCGCTAAGAACCATGAATCGCGATCCCGACAGTTTAGCCGCCAGTTCGAAGTCAATCCCCGCAGCCGCACCGGAAATTTCATAATGCTCCTTGGGGTCGAACGCAAAGTTACGCGGCGCGCCGTGTTTTTTCACTTCGACATTGTCATCTTCGGTTGCCCCATCTGGCGTGGTCTCCGCAGGAATGTTGGGGATACCCATCAGCAATTCGTTAAGCCGCGCATCTTCAGCTTTGGATTCCTCTTCCAGCTTGGCAATCTCGGCCTTTTTGTCACCAACAAGTGCGCGCAGGCGCTCAAATTCGGCCTCATCACCCTTGGCCTTTGCTGCGCCGACCAGTTTGCTTGCCGTATTGCGTTCAGCCAAGGCTTCTTCTGCGGCGCGGATTTTGGCCCGCCTGGAGCCGTCAATTGCCAGAATTTCGGCGGACATCGCAGGCAATCCCCGACGGGCAAGGCCCGCATCAAAGCTTTCAGGGTTTTCGCGGATCATACGGATGTCATGCATGGCTTCACTCGTTGGTTGAATATGTTCTTGGCAGGTTATGCAATGGTTTGGTGTTAGGGTAAACCGGCTTCTTTTTTCTGCGCAGGTGAATGTCTGTCAAATCTGTGACAGAGTTAGCTGTTATGGTGATTTGACGTCAGGGTTATTGCTTGATCGTGCGCTCGCAGCGGCTGATTTTCGATAAGACGATATAGCAACCGCCACCCCCGCAACGATGCCTGCAATTAGTCGAGCCGTAAAGCTTTGGCTGCTCAATATCCAGAAAACAAGGGCAGACGTACCCAGACCGACCACTGCGGCCCAGATGAGGGTATTCTTTTTGTTAGGTTTTGCAGGATCAGATTTGCTGTTAGGCGACTCGGACATGTGTTCTCCTATAGTAGGTGGAAATAGTACGTAGGGTGGTTAAGTTTCAGGCTAAGCTTTCGCAAAAACGAGCAATACGGCCGCAAGCCTCGGCCAACAATTCATCAGACGTGGCATAACTTACACGAAAGTTAGGGGACAACCCAAAGGCTGCCCCGAATACGACGGCGACACCTTCGGCTTCCAGCAGTTGTGTGGCGAAATCCTCGTCGTTGGTAATTGCAGTGCCGGAGGGGGGTACTTTGCCTATCAAGCCTTTAATCGAGGGGTAAACGTAAAACGCCCCTTCGGGAGTGGGGCATTCCATGCCGTTGATTTTGTTTAGCAGGCCCACCACCAAATCCCGCCGACGCTCGAACGCAACACGACTGGTCGCGATGTAGTCCTGCGGACCGTTCAAGGCCTCTACTGCCGCCCATTGGCTGATGGACGACGGATTGGTTGTTGATTGCCCCTGCACTTTGGTCATGGCCTTGATTAAGGTTTCTGGCCCTGCCGCATATCCGATTCGCCAGCCTGTCATTGCATAGGCTTTGGAAACCCCGTTGACCGTCAAAGTGCGATCATAAAGTGCGGGTTCCACTTGCGCGGGCGTGCTAAACTCAAACGGAGCATAAACGATGTGTTCGTACATGTCGTCCGTCATCACCCAGACATGTGGGTGGCGCAGCAATACATCGGTTAACGCCTTTAATTCAGCCCATGAATATCCAGCCCCAGTTGGGTTGGATGGTGAATTGAAAATAAACCACTTGGTTCTGGGTGTGATCGCTGCCTCTAGTTGCGCGGGGGTGATCTTGAAGCTGGCTTCAATCGGGGCTTCAACTATCACGGGTTCGCCGCCACAAAGCCGCACCATATCGGGGTAGCTGACCCAGTACGGGGCTGGAATTATAACTTCATCTTGTGAATTAAGAGTTGCCATTAAGCCATTGAATAAAACTTGTTTTCCGCCGGTGGATACCATGACTTGATTAGGTGTATATTCCAGTCCGTTTTCGCGTTTAAACTTATCACAAATCGCAGACTTCAGTTCCGGTATTCCATCGGGTGCCGTGTATTTGGTCTCACCACGATTAATTGCGTCAATAGCGGCGGATTTGATGTTGTCCGGCGTGTCGAAATCAGGCTCGCCTGCGCCAAGCCCGATGACATCCACGCCCGCGGCTTTTAATTCGCGAGCTTTAGTGGATACCGCTACGGTTGGTGACGGTTTTACGCGGGAAAGGGCGTCGGCAATGAAGGGCATGGGGGACTCCGAAATTAAGGCTCCAACAAGGTTGCACATATCAAGGATTGGGTGCAAACCGTAAATCGAAGGAGAACCCCATGACCGAGACCTATGAGCACCGTATCAAACGCCTGCAAATGCGAAGCTGGCGGCGTGGGACAAAAGAGATGGACATGATCCTTGGTCCCTATTCGGACACAGAAATCACGAAACTGTCAGTCGAGGCACTTGAGTTGTACGAAGCCTTGCTGAACGAAAACGATCAGGACCTTTATGTATGGATGTCGCGCCAGTCTGTGCCACCTGTAGAGCATGTGGAAATTATAGAGGTAATTCAAAATTTTCATAAAATTGTCTAAAATTATTCCACAAAATTTCGAATATTTAACCTCTTGTTGCGATTCGTAGTGGCAAAACTAATGCAGTGAAATGTATTGGAGGCCAAAAATGAATATGCAGACGGCTGTTAATGAGCAGGATACGCCGGATAACCTGTCAACTTATCTTGATACGCTTGGGCGGTTGGAACGCCTGCACCGCTTGTTGCTGGATGTCGTGAAGGACGAGTTCGAACGACTGGGCCTGATTGACATCAATTCTGTGCAAGGCCTGTTGCTGTTTAACATCGGCGAACAGGAAGTCACGGCTGGTGAGCTGAAATCACGCGGGTATTATCAGGGGTCAAACGTATCTTATAACCTTAAAAAACTCGTTGAATCGGGGTACATGCACCACGAAAAATGCGCTGTGGACCGACGTTCGGTGCGCGTGCGGTTGACGGAAAAAGGCCGCAAGATTCGCGAAGCCTTGTCTGAAATGTTCGCACGCCAAGCGGATGGATTGATCACGGGGGCGACATTAAGTGAAGATTCGCTAAATGCTATGAACGCGCATCTGCGTATTGTTGAACGGTATTGGGCCGATCAAATTCGATATATATACTAAGAAAAGCGGAAAACTCGCGCAGAATTGACTTGCAAGGTTAGACGTAATCCTCCATCCCTGCGTCGATTTGTAGTGTAAGGAGTTGCAACAACTTCAAATATACCACATTATGAATGTGTTTGGAGTGTAGCAATGAACTACGAAGCCCAACTGGATACAGCGTTAAACGCCCTTCATGACGAGGGACGCTATCGTGTGTTTACAGATATCTGTCGTGAGCGGGGGGCGTTCCCGCATGCTGTCTGGACGCGGCCCGATGGCACGAAGCAAGACATCACCGTCTGGTGTGGCAACGACTATTTGGGCATGGGGCAAAATCCGGTTATTATAGAAGCGATGGAAAAAGTGCTTCGAATCGCTGGGGCTGGTTCTGGCGGAACACGCAACATCTCGGGCACAACAATATACCATAAAGAGCTTGAACGAGAACTGGCCGACCTTCACCAAAAAGAAACGGCGCTGATTTTTACATCCGCCTATATCGCCAATGAGGCGACGTTATCGGTCCTACCAAAACTGTTTCCCGATCTTGTAATTTTCTCGGACGAGCTAAACCACGCCTCGATGATTGAAGGGGTGCGTCATGGACGGTGTGAAAAACATATATGGCGCCACAACGATCTGGATCATCTGCGCGAGCTTTTGGAATCAGTCGATAAGGACCGCCCCAAATTGATCGCATTTGAGTCGATCTATTCGATGGATGGTGATTTTGGCCCGATTGAAGCAGTTTGTGATCTAGCGGACGAGTTTAACGCGCTAACTTATATCGACGAAGTCCATGCTGTTGGTATGTATGGCCCGCGCGGTGGTGGCGTTGCTGAACGTGATGGCCTGATGGACCGGATTGATATCATCAATGGCACATTGGCGAAGGCTTATGGCGTAATGGGCGGGTATATCGCGACATCGACAAAAATGGCGGATGCGGTGCGTTCTTATGCGCCAGGATTTATCTTTACGACGTCACTTCCACCAGCCATTGCGGCTGGGGCCGCAGCCTCGGTTCGGTATCTGAAAGAGCATCAAGAACTGCGCGATGCGCAACAAGATGCAGCTAAGGTATTGAAAATGCGCCTGAAAGCACTTGGTTTGCCTGTTATGGAAAATAACAGTCATATTGTACCGGTGCTGGTCGCTGATCCTGTGAAATGCAAAAGCCTGTCGGATCGTTTGTTGGAAGACTTCGGAATTTATGTACAGCCGATCAACTACCCAACGGTGCCGCGCGGTACCGAGCGGCTTCGGTTTACGCCGTCCCCGGTGCATAACTCACAGATGACGGACCACCTCGTGCGGGCGCTCGATTCCCTTTGGCAGCATTGTGAACTGAACCGTACAGAGCTAAGCGCGTAGGCGTAAAACTGCCACTTTCTAATGGATGTAAGCCTGACCTCGGCATGCAGGTTAATTTTTCCTGCACAAACTCACAAAAAGGTGATACAAATTAGTTGCTAACGCCATGGAACCCTTGTGATTTCGTGGCGTTGGGATAAATACGCACCGAGGCTACAATGATACAAGCAGGCTAATGAGCAACACGCCCACAGATATAAACCTTGGCGGTTTCGACTCCTTCGAGCGGAAACTTGGCGATGAGCTGCGTGGCGAGCGTGCCACGCTTGGCAAGTCTTTGCTGGATGTTCAACGAGAACTACGGATCAAGGCGGCGTATATTTCAGCCATTGAAAACTGTGATGTTTCAGTCTTTCCAAACGCCAGTTTTGTGGCTGGCTATGTGCGATCCTACGCGCGTTATCTTGAGTTGGACCCCGAGGTTACGTTTGCAAGGTTTTGCGTCGAGGCGCGGTTCCAAAGCGCCAGCGTTGAATTGGGCGGGACACCTGCGAAAAAGAAAAAAACTGACCTGCAACCCATAACAGACCCACAGTCCTGGACGCCGAATATGCCGGGTAATGGCGTTGACGGGCGAATAAGCACAACCGGTGCAACGGTTGCTGCGGCTGGACCTGCGGTCGTATTGGCTGCCGTGATTGGGGTTCTGGGTTACGGCGCGTGGTTCGTTTTACAAGACATTCAGCGGGTCGAATTTGCACCAATCGAAGATAATCCGATGGTTGCTTTCGAGCCTGATAATCTGGGTGGCGCAAGTCTTAATAGCTCTGACGGCTTTCTGGCATCAAGTATTGAACTGGCTGCCGACCCGTCGATCCTTTATTCGCGCCGCGAACTGGATGTGCCGGTGGTTCAACCGCGTGACGGCCCCATTTTCGCGATTAACCCGGATGCGAATGATACGGTTATTACACCAGTCACTGAAGCCGAGCAGCCTGAAACTGAAGTTGCCGCGGTTACTGAGGGTTCACCGCGCGTTAGTGAAACACCATATGTACCAAGTGTAAGCATCGTTGCAGTGCAAGAGGCATGGGTGCGGGTTTATCAAGAAAATGGCACGATCATTTTTGAAAAAACTCTTGCAGCAGGTGAACAATACTCGCTGCCAATCGATGCCCCCACGGCGTATTTACGGGCAGGAAATGCCACCGCAGTATACGTGATGATCGACGACGAGGCTTACGGCCCGATAAGCAATTCTGATGCCGTTGTGCGGGATATCGCACTTTTACCGACATCCGTTTCTGGCTCCATGGCTGAGGTTGCCGACCCGTCTGTTGCATTGCAGGTCGCCGCCGAGGCGTGGCGAAATCAGAACGTGGCGCGCTTGAACCAATAGTCCCTTGAATTGGACGGGGTGACAATGGCTGCCATCGGCTTTATCAATTCCCCAAGAAACATTGCATAAATTGGAATTCGCGTATGTCGCATAACCCTATTCGTCCATGGCGCGATATTGATCGTCGTAACAGCCGCGTTATTCATGTGGGCAACGTGCCTGTCGGTGGGGATTCCCCGATTACAGTGCAGACCATGACTAATACGTTAACGTCGGATGCCAAAGCGACGATTGCGCAAATTCAGGAATGTGCGGAGGCGGGGGCCGACATTATTCGTGTATCCTGTCCTGATGTGCCCTCAACCGATGCTATGGCCGAAATCGTTAAGGCCAGCCCCGTGCCAATCGTGGCGGATATCCACTTCCATTATAAACGTGCGATCGAGGCTGCCGAGGCGGGCGTCGCCTGTTTGCGGATTAATCCGGGCAATATCGGCTCGCCTGATCGCGTGCGTGAAGTTATCAAAGCGGCGAAAGACCACGGGTGTGCCATCCGTATTGGTGTGAACGCGGGCTCGTTAGAAAAACATTTGTTGGATAAGTACGGTGAACCGTGCCCTGATGCGATGATCGAAAGTGGTATGGATCACATCCGTATTCTTGAGGACAATGATTTTCAGAACTACAAAATCTCCCTGAAAGCATCCGATATATTCATGACTGCGGCGGCCTACCAAGGCTTGGCGGAGCAGACGGACGCGCCGATTCACCTTGGTATAACCGAGGCAGGGGGGCTGGTTTCCGGCACTGTCAAATCGGCCATTGGCCTTGGCAACCTACTTTGGATGGGGATTGGGGACACGATACGGGTCTCCCTTTCTGCTGACCCGGTCGAAGAAGTTAAGGCCGGTTTTGAAATTTTGAAATCCTTGGGGTTGCGACACCGCGGTGTTAATATCATCTCTTGCCCATCCTGTGCGCGCCAAGGGTTCGACGTGATCAAGGTCGTTGCCGAGCTAGAAAACCGCCTTGCGCACATCCGCACCCCCGTTAGCCTGTCAATTATCGGTTGCGTAGTAAACGGCCCCGGAGAGGCGTTGATGACCGACGTTGGTTTTACCGGCGGTGGTGCCGGAGCAGGTATGGTATATTTGGCTGGTAAACAGGACCATAAACGGGATAATGCATATATGGTTGACCACATTGTAGAAATGGTCGAAGCCAAAGCAAAAGAACTTGAAGCTGAGCAGGAGGCTGCGGATAACGCAGCATAATTATTATGGTCCGTATGGCGATTTTTTTGATTTTTCTGACCATCGGCGCGGCTGGCGGTCTGTTTTATTATGTTAGCACGGTGGAACATGACCCCGCGGTTTGGCATGTGGATCCCCTAACTGTTCCTCAATCAGTTCAACCCCACAGTTTCCGCATGGCGCCACCTGCATTGACCGAAGAATTCGTTGATGTTCCATCGCCCGTTTATACGGCCAATCCGACATTAATGGCCAAGGCGTTTGATGATTACGTCTTAAGCCAATCGAAAACGGCCCGAATTGCCGGTTCGCCGGAAGAGGGCTGGATGACATATGTTCAACGCAGCCAAGGTTTGAATTTGCCGGATTACATTTCCGTGAAATTCATCGACCTGAACGGTGGAAATTCGACGATTGCCATCTATTCACAGTCGCGGTTCGGGTATGATGATCGTGGCGTGAACGAAAAACGAGTGTTGGCGTGGGTAAACACGCTTCAGTCCTTTGAGCAGTAATACGGCCCCAAAATGATTGCACCTGACAAACTGGAAATGATCCGGCAACGTTTTGCGTTTATCGAGGCAAAACTGTCCGGCGGCGCTGATGCCAGCGAGTTGGCCTCCCTTGGCCGTGAGTACTCCGAACTTAAACCCGTTGTGGAGCAGATAGACGCCTATCAAGGCTATCTCGAAGCACAGGTCGAGGCCACAGCAATGCTGGACGACCCCGAAATGCGGGAGTTGGCGCAAGAGGAATTACAAGAGATTAAGGATAAGTTACCAGACGCTGAACGGGCGATCACGCTGGCACTTATTCCAAAAGACGATGCAGACCACCGCCCAGCAATCCTTGAAATCCGCGCCGGAACCGGTGGCGACGAAGCCGCGCTGTTCGCGGGTGACCTGCTGCGTATGTACCAAAAGTTCTGCGAAAATCGTGGATGGAAATTTGAGATCGTCGAAGAGGCATCTTCTGATGTTGGCGGATTTAAGGAAGTCATCGTGAACGTCAAAGGTGACAGCGTGTTCGCGGTGATGAAGTTTGAATCCGGCGTACATCGTGTGCAGCGCGTACCAACCACGGAATCCGGTGGACGCATTCACACATCGGCGGCAACAGTCGCGGTGCTACCCGAAGCTGAAGATGTAGACATCGACATCCCCGCCACGGATATTCGTATCGACACGATGCGCGCATCAGGTTCTGGCGGGCAGCACGTGAACACGACGGACTCCGCCGTGCGTATTACGCACCTCCCCACGGGGCTCATGGTGACCTCATCCGAAAAATCCCAGCACGTTAATCGGGTGAAAGCGATGCAGGTGTTGCGCACACGCCTTTATGATCTTGAACGTCAAAAAGTTGACGATGAACGCTCCGCTGCGCGTAAAGGGCAGATCGGATCCGGGGATCGATCGGAACGTATTCGCACTTATAATTACCCGCAGGGCAGGGTGACGGACCACCGTATTAACCTTACTTTGTATAAACTTGATCAAATCATGCAAGGTGATCTGGATGAACTGATCGAGGCGTTAACCGCCGCAGATCAAGCCGAAAAACTAGCGGAGCTGGACCCATGAGTGTTGCTGTTAATGAAGCGTTAACGACCGCTACGAAGTGGTTAGCGGATGCGGGGATACCGAACGCGGATGTTGATGCACGCATTCTGCTGGCACACGCGATGGATTGCGAACCGTCCCGCCTGATGTTGATAGGCGATGAGGAGGTTCACCCAGAAGTGTTCCGGACATTTGACGGATACTTAGCCGCGCGTGAAAAATTCCAACCGGTCAGCCAAATCATTGGTGGTCGCGAATTCTGGGGGCGCTGGTTTGTTGTTACATCTGACGTGTTAGACCCACGCCCCGAAACAGAATCCTTGATCGAAACGGCGTTACAGCACGGCCCGTTCCTGCGCATCCTTGACCTTGGTACTGGCACCGGTATTTTGGCGGTGACTTTGACCGCCGAGTGGGCCGATGCCCGCGCGATTGCCATTGATATCAGCAGTGAAGCGATTGCGATTGCGACAAAAAACGCAGTCGCGCATGATGTCTCGAACCGCGTGAACCTTATTGTTTCCAATTGGTTTGACGCCGTCGCCGGGCAGTTTGACCTGATCGTGTCAAACCCTCCCTATATCGCGGCTGCCGAAATGGCGGAACTTTCCCCGGATGTACGCAACTGGGAACCGTTCCTTGCGCTGACACCGGGTGGTGACGGGCTGGAAACCTATCGGATTATTGCTCCGATGCTGAATGAATTTCTTGCGGATGATGGTTTGGCTTTGTTCGAAATTGGGCATACGCAAGGCACTGATGTAGTTGAAATTTTTAAGACCGCAGGATTCGCAAACGTAACGGTTTCACAAGATTTGGGTGGGAAGGATCGCGTTGTGGCAGTGAAAAAGTAGAGAAACACGTGTTTTCTGCTTATTTGCCTAGATTGTGACCTTTTTTCCCTTGTTATCATCCGGTAGGAGGGTGTAAATTACACCATCCACCCGAGATTGAGCCGTAACGGCACTCTCGTTGAGAGTGGAGACGTTAACCCCATATTGGGATTTTTACGCGAGACTATCTGCGCATCGTTGTGCATATCCTTAAATCCCACACTTCAGAAAATGTGAGCATGAGACCTTCAAACAAATCCCGTTCGAGAAATAAGAATAATAACCGTCGGAATAACAACACATCCGGCAATGTTGTAAATCGTGTGTTTGATAGCGCCGGTCCCGATGGGCGTGTGCGCGGGACTCCGCAGCAGATCATCGAAAAATACCGCGGATTGGCGCATGATGCGTTGATGGCTGACGATCGCGTGGCGGCCGAAAGCTTTCAACAACACGCAGAGCATTACAGCCGTATTTTGCAGGTGGCGCAACGTCAGGCCGCTGAACGCCAAGCCGAACAACAGGCCCAGCAAGCTGAACGCCAAGCTGAACAGCAGGCGCGTCAAGCGCAACAGCAAAAAGAACAGACGAAGGTTGAAAATTCTCAGCCGGATGTTGCAGAAGAATTTATTCCGGACGTTGGTGAACAGCCCCACGTTGTCGAACATATGGTTGCAACGCCCGAGAATAAACCGCGCAACCGTGGACCACGTCGTAAACCTGCGAAAGACACCTCAAACGAGGTTAATCAGGCCGCCGAGGATCAACCCCAGCCTACCTGATTATTTTGGGAACAATATCTGACTGAGGCGGCAAAACCCCTCGATTGAAACTTGTTCTGCGCGCGTGGTTGGATCAATGCCGGCCTCGCGAATGCGATCCTCTACGTCTTTTCCTAACGACTTCAGGCTTGCCCGCAACATTTTGCGCCGCTGCCCGAAGGCCAGTGATACGGTTCGTGACAAGTCCTTGGCGTCAGCAGGAAAACGCGGTTCTTCTAATCTTTCCAAATGCACGACGGCGGAAGTTACCTTTGGTGGCGGCGTGAAGGCTTGCGGTGAAATTTCGAATACCAGCTTTGCATCCGTGCGCCATTGCGCCAGCACGGACAAGCGCCCGTAGGCTTTGGACCCAGGCGCCGCCACGATGCGTTGCGCCACCTCTTTTTGGAACATCAAGGTAAGGCTTTGCCAGTAGGGTGGCCATGTCGGGGGGGTTAGCCAGCGAATTAACAGCTCCGTTCCCACATTGTAGGGCAGGTTCGCAACCACGCGGATCGGGGTCGTTAAATGCGGTAACGGGTTCACGTCCAGCGCGTTTCCTTCGATCACGTCAAGGCGGTCGGGGTAGGCGGCACTGACCTGATCTAATATTGGAAGGCAGCGGTTGTCCATTTCGATGGCAACGACTTTTCGCGCCCCTTCCATCAACAACGCGCGTGTCAAACCACCGGGGCCGGGGCCGATTTCCAACACATCGCATTTGGTTAAATCCCCTGCACGACGGGCAATTTTTGATGTCAGGTTCAGGTCGAACAGGAAATTTTGCCCCAACCCTTTGCGCGCACTTAACCCGTGATCTGCGATTACGTCACGAAGCGGCGGCAGGCCGTCTTGGGCAATATTCATAGCGTTCCTCGATGCTTGGCCATCTCATTAGCCGTTCGTAATGCTTCTATCAAAGACTGTGGGTCGGCGATGTTTTGCCCCACAATATCAAAGGCGGTTCCGTGATCTGGCGAGGTTCTGATGAAGGGTAACCCCAGAGTCGTGTTAACGCCCGCAGAAAAATTCAGTGTTTTAATGGGGATCAACGCCTGATCGTGATACATGCACATCGCCAAATCATAGTATTCGCGGGCCGCTGCGTGGAACATGGTATCAGCGGACATTGGTCCGGCCAAATTCATGCCCTCAGCGCGAAGTTTATTCAGTGTCGGTGTGATAAAATCAATTTCCTCACCCCCCATAGCACCTTCTTCACCCGCGTGCGGATTAAGACCAGCGACCGCAATTCTCGGGGTGCTAATGCCAAGATCTGCGATCATGGCTTTGTGCGTCACCCGAATAGTTTGTTCCAGCAGCTTTGCATTCAAAATTTGGGGAACCTTGCTGATGGCGATGTGAATTGTCACAGGTACTACACGCAGTTCCGGGGCGCTTAGCATCATGATAGGGCGCTCAACATTCGCAAGACTTGCGAGGTATTCGGTGTGCCCCGGAAAGGCAAAACCTGCCCCGTCTTGCAGCGCTTTCTTGTGAATTGGGTTGGTTGTAAGGGCGCAAGCCTGACCCGATTGCACCAGATCAACCGCACGCTTGATCATGGCCACAACTTCCATCGCATTTTGTGCATTGGGTACGCCAGAAACTACTGGTGCGGGCAAGGGGTGGTCGAGAACTGGCAGAGCATGTTCCATCGCCGACGACGCCTCGCGCGGGGCGGCAATAACCTTGATGGGGACGCCGGTTTGTTTCGCCAGCGTTTGCATATGCTTAGCATCTGCAATTAGGAAAAACGGCAGTTCCGCGCGCAGGGTTTCCCACGCTTTCAGTGATATCTCACCGCCAATTCCCGCTGGTTCGCCAAGAGTTAAGGCGACAGGCTTCTGGGTCATCGTTGTTCGATAATCGCGGTGCGACGCAGTTCCAGCAAGTATCCATCAGCTAGTTTACTTAGTTTTTGGCCAAACAGGTTGTTGCTAAGTTGTGCCTTTATGGGTTCGCTCAAATCCGTTGTCCGGTTGCAAAGCTGCACTAAAAGAACGCTGTCACCGTTGGTGATAACCTCGCTTTTGCCGGGCATCAAGCGGGCGAGGGACAAGGCGATATCTGTAGGCACATCGTTAACCGAGGTTGGGCCGAACAGGCCGCTAAGTGGTCCGAAGTTATCGGGGGAGGAGCGTGCGGTGCTGCATTGATCAAGACCACGCTGCATGTTCGTAGCACTGGCAACCGCGTCGGTTCGACCACTGAAATCCAGCACGGCGTATTCAAGCGAAACAGTTTTTTGTAACGCGCTGGACAAGGTGCGCGAGGCAACAACTTTCAAAAGTATAATGCCGCTTGAAACCCGAACGGGATCCGATACTTGCCCGGATGATAGGCCTAAAACTTTAGCCGCAATCGCAGCAGGTAGGCGTTCAGGGGAAAGCCACCCGATTTGCCCGCCATTTGCTGCGGTGCCGGAGCGACTGAAGTTTTGAACAGCCGCCTCGAAGCTGGCACCGTTGTTCAGGTCACGCGCAAGCCTTTCGGCGAATGCAATTGTTGCTGCTTCGCCACGCTCTGCGAAGGGTAGGGCTATTTCGGCCAGCAGTATGGACCGCTGTGTCACAGCGGCTGCGACGTTGATTGCGTTATCCAGCTCAACGCTTGTTGGATCGGCGGTCTGTCGGAATCGGCGCTGCACCAGATCACGCCAAAGCAGTTGTGCCGTATAGTAATCATCAAACGCTTGGCGCGATACGCCTCGCGCGCGGGCTTTGGCCCATAACGCATCGGCAGTAGTGCCTTGCGATACGGCGAAACGGGCCAATCCGCTGGCCAGCGATGCATCACTGATTACCAAGCCAAATGTGCCCGCTGCACGAACTTTCAGGCGGTCGTCAATCAGCTGGTCGATTGCATCTTGTTGTATATTGCGAGACTGCGCCCCCAATGCCCGTAAAAGCTTGACGCGCTCGCTGATGTCGAAGTTGGTGATGATCGAGTCGTTGACCGCGTAGGCCGCAGAATAGGGGTTTGCCGCATGTGCAATCGGCGCCCAAGCAACGGTTACCAGTGCTAATGTCAGGACCCAATTCAAAAATTTACCCATTATTAAACCTCGTAATATACTTAGTATGCACATTGTGCGGCAGGCCGGCTATCGCTTGAAGTTCCACCGAATCCAGCCAGCTGAACCTTCAAATTGATATCCGTCGATGGCACTACGTTATTCGAAGATGTGAAGTTGCGCGAGAGGGAAAGCCCGATTTCAATACAATCATTTTCATATGATATACCAAATCCGGCTGAAACATCTTTATTTCCCAACAAATCCCGCTTCCAGTCGATATCCATAGCCCAATTATTAGCGAACCGGTACCGCGCATCAATCGTTCCCTCGCTACGTTCATCTGATGCTAATGCTAACGTGTCCGCAGCTAGGTAGACGAAAGTTCCATTAACATCCCATTTGTCGAACGAGGTTTCAAATTGTGTCTCGCTGCGTTTGAAATCGAATTTATCGTCAAACAAAAACCGTCCGATTACGTTGAAGTTCGGGGCAAATTCAAAGCTGACAGCCCCTAAGATATCGGATCGTGATCCTCCAAGTAGGGTGGAGCCGCCGAACAAATTCGATGGTTCGGAACGAACAACCAACCCACCCGCAAGGCCAAGCGACCAGCCGTCGTTATCATAAATCGTATAGGTGGCCCCGATGTTGGCGCGAAAGCCGGTCTCTGTAACATCACGGCCAGGAAACCTGTTCAACTCGAACAGGTTGGTTTCGTCGAATTCTGCTTGTTGGCTATCTTCATTCGGGACCGGATCGTTAAAGCTCGGGTCAGCCGTAAACAGAAGCTGTACTACCGGTTCAAGAATATGACGCGCCTTTGGCGTTGTTTTTGATAGCGGCCAGCGAATATCTGCCCCGAGCGAGGGATGCACGCTAACCAGCGGTGTGTTCGGAAAATCCGTACTGTTCCAAACGCGATAAACATCCGCATCAAGATTAACGAAACCGGACGCCCTTAACCCAAGCGGCAGTTCAATCGGAACGCGATAATCGATTCCGGCACCGATGCGCAAATAGTCCTCGCCGACGTTACGCGTCAGCCCGACTGTGTTGAATTCATAACCGAACTTCCCCCCCAACAGTGGATCGGTACGATACCCCCGATAGCTGAATTCGGGGAACACAATCGGAATCGTGTCGTTGTCTTCATCATCACGTAAGCTACTCATAACGGCGGCGGCCAGCGAAAAGTAGTTACGGTTTCGGTACCGGCTGAACTTCAATTCGCTAACGACCCTGTCCGTATCATCGTAGTTATATTGGCGCATAAAACCGTTGTCGCTTACTGTCGTTCCACTAAACTCTAGTTGCACGCTATCAAATACTTCAAAACTACCATCTACGGTCAGGAAACCACGTCCGAAATCGCCAACTTCGTCGTTAAGCGCGATTGCCCCGAAAGCACTGAAGCCGCCGTTGGCAAAGCGTTGGCGATACTCTGCGTCGATGACTATTGCACCGGTGAAGTTAAGGGTTGGCGTTATTGTGGCATCTGCATGCTCGCCCAGTGCAATATAGTAAGGCAGCTTTATGCCATCTCCGAAGTACTCGGACGATAAAATTACAGGGCTTAGCAGCCCAGTTGCACGGCGCACCGACGGGTCGGGTATGCGCATATATGGCAGGTAGAAGACTGGCAGGCCGAATATCTCGAATGTCGCGCTGCGAAAGTGGATTTGTTTACGTTCATTATCGCGGATCACTTGGCGTGCCCGTATTTGCCAAGCAGGGGTTGGTCTGGCAGCACATATTTTACAGGCACTGGCGACAACATTGTTAAGGGTATCAAATCGCCCCTCGGTACGTTCATATTCTGTCGCGGCCAGTTGTAATTGGTCTGCCAACAAAACTTTGGCGCCTTGGACAAGGCCGCGTTTCAGGTCGTTGGACAGCTCTGCAAAGTCGGCTAATATGACCGTGCCGGTCGCGTCCGTAATTACCAGAGGGCCTTGCGCGGTAATCAGACCGCTGCGTGAATCGTAGACGATGCTGCTGGCCGAAAGGACTGTGTCACCGAAGAACACCTGCACATTGCCCGTGGCGCTTAGTAACCCGTTGGACTGGTCCAGATTGATGGAGTCCGCCAGCAAGCTGATGGGATTATCGGATTGCGCAAACGCCAACTGCGGTGTGAGCAGTGACGCGACAAGCATTACCAGCACAATCAAGCGACGCTGTGTCGATATCAAGGAATGTCCGATACACTTTCGCATAAAACTCTAGCCATCCTCCAGATGTAGCACAAACGCTAATGCAAAAAGGGCGGCCGCCAACGGAGGTGCCCAAGTTGCCAACAGTATCGGAACTTCTTGCGCCTGTCCCAGCGATTCGGCAACGTTCTTGATGGCAAACAGCAAGAAACCCGACAGGATCGCCAACAACGCCATAACGCCGACACTGCCAAAGCGTATGTGCCTTAAGGAAAAAGCCGCACCGATTAGCATCATAGCAACCAGCATTAGCGGGGTTGCGTATTGCGATTGTAAAAACACTTCGTGACGGACTGCTGAAAAGCCGGAGGCATTCAGTTGTTCGATGAAGGCCGGAAGGTTCCACACAGAAATGGTTCTTGGGGCCGCGAAGCTGCTAAGGATGCGGTCACTGGTCAAATCTGTTGGTATTACGATTTCGGGATAGGGGCGGACATCTGCGGTTTCAAACAGGTTTTTGTCCAAGAACCGCCATTGCGTCGCGTTGAACAACTTCCAGGCCCCCGGTTGCAATTCTGCACGCGAGGCCTCGATTCTGCGAACAACATTCCCTTCGGTCGAAAATTCGTGAAAACGGACACCGTATAGAATGTCACCACTACGACTAGAATTTCGTGCCTGAATAATGAAATTGCTATTTTCACCAGTTTGACGAAGCCATAGACCCTCGCGTGAAACCGACATCTGATTGCCGCCCTTACCAGTGTACTCGGCCCGAATATCAGCCGTTTTGCGAATAGTGGCAGCAAGGATCGGGTTCCACGCTGATATCAGGATCACGCCAATCAGTACTGTCACGATTGTCGGAGACAGCAACATTTTCAACGCAGATACACCCGAAGCACGCACAATTACCAGTTCGCTTGATCGGGACATGCCAAGAAACGTAAACATGCTGCCAAGTAACACAACAAGGGGAAAGACCGTCGTTATAGCCTCGGGGAGCGTTACTAAAATCAGCTGGATATATACTTTGGTCTCAACTCCGCGCTCGGATAAAAACCGCATCACATCGGTGGTCACGATAAGTAGCAACATCGCAAGCATCGCAATCTGCACCCGTGCAACGTTATAGAAAAACTTCCGCGCAATGTAATAATATAGCGTCATATCATGCTCTTACTGGAAGTTTATAAAGGGTGCGTTTGACGCGGTTTTTGGTTAAAACCAGAAGCGCGATAAACAGGCAAACAAGGGCTGGGGCGTAAGAAAGCAGGTGCATACCTGGATTGGCGGCAATCCAGGTTTTTAGTATCAAGGTTGTTCCCACAATGAACATACCAGACGCACCTGTCACGGCGATACGAAGTCCAAGGCCGGTACGTTTGTAACTTGCAGTCATCAGCATCGCGAAAGCATAAATTGGCAAGGCCAGCGAAAGCAATGGGAATGCCAGCTTCATGTGTGCTTCCGCCAAATATGTTGACGCACTGTAGATTCCGCCGTTGGCAATAATTTGATTAGGATTAAGCAGTTCCGATATGAAATATTCCGTTGGTTTGGGGTTCCGGACTTGCGCCTCGCCTATGATTCCGCTGAGATCGAAGACGAACTGTTCAAATTCTATTGTGTTCAGATTTTTTTCAATCATCGAATAGCGCTGCATCACGCCTTGGTACATTACCAGCCGAAGCTCGTCTTCGTCTTGAAGCAGCAACGCCTGCTTGGCCGAATAGGTCACCGGATTGACCGCATCGCGCTGGTCATTCAAAAACAACCCGTCGATCTCTCCGGCTTTACTGGATTCTTTGATGTAGATTGTTACGCCTGATGTCGGGTGGCTGAACTGTTTTTCGCGCAATAAGGTCCCGACAAAACTTTGGCGAACCTCGGCAATTCTATCGGCAAGGCGCGTGGTAGAACGGGGCTGCAACACGGCCAGTAACACGACCATCGCAAGCATCGCCAAAATTCCGACAGCAACGGTGGCGCGGATAACGCGGGTGGGCGAGAGGCCGGAGGATAAAATCACAACCATTTCCGATTCACCAAACAGGCGGTTGATTGTGAACAGGGTTGACGCGAACACCGCGACAGGCACCACAACGATTAACACATTGGGTAAGATCAAGGTGGCGAATTCCAGAAAGATAAATCCGGACTGCCCGTTATCTATGATGATTTCCATCAGTGGCAACGTTTGTGCCAGCCAGATGATACCTGTCAGGGCCAGCGCGAAAAATCCGAACGGCCCAAGTTGAGTAACAAACAAATATCTATCAAGCCGGTTCACGGATTCGGTTTATCCTTAAAGTTTGGAGCAGTTTACCTAATCCGGCCTATTTCGTCACCCCCAACTGGTCAAGGCGATGTTATCGCGATAGGACTATAGACAGCAAGATTCTGCCAGTTTTTGAGGAACATAAAATGACCACTCCGATTAGCATCAATTTCGTCGAATCCGATATCGACACGATCGCAACCCTTACCGGTAAGCTTGCCGTTCTGGTTAGCCCGGACGGTAAAATAGACACCTTGGCGCGGCGCGTTAATCGCCTGTCCAAAGGCGCAATTGCACGGTTCGCTGAAAGCGAGGCCTTCGCCAAATTGGACAACGGCGCAGGCGTTGCGCTGGCGTATCCAGCGGGAATGGAGTGCGAAGGCGTGATGGTTGTGAAGCTGCCCAAGCGCCCTTCGATCGCTGAAGCCCGCAAAGCTGGCGCGACGATGGCCGTTTATAAAGGCACCGGCGTGTTGAGCGCTCTGGCGGCTGGCAGCCCGAAGGCCGCCGATATTTCCTATGGCCTTGCCCTACGCGCATACGCATTTATCGCGCATAAAACCGCGGAGACAGACGAAATTCAGGGTGCAACCATGATGGTTAACAACCCCGAAAAAGTAGCAGCGGAGGCTGGGCCGATGGCCGCACTTGCTGAAGGCGTGTTCTTCACCCGCGATTTGGTTAACGAGCCGTCAAACATCCTGACCACCAACGATTTCGCCGCGCGGCTGGCCGCAATGCAAGAACTTGGACTGGAAGTTGAAATCCTTGAAGAAGACGAATTGGCCAAGCTGGGCATGCGTACACTTCTGGCCGTCGGGCAGGGGTCTACCAGCCCCTCAAAGGTTGTCGTGATGCGTTGGAACGGTGGTGGCGATGAGGCCCCGTTCGCGCTGGTTGGCAAGGGCGTTGTGTTCGACACGGGTGGTATTTCGATTAAACCGTCGGCTGGCATGGAAGACATGACCATGGACATGGGCGGTGCGGGTGTTGTTTCCGGCGTGATGCGCGCACTGGCACTGCGCGGTGCGAAGGCGAACGTGGTTGGCGTTGTCGGACTGGTTGAAAACATGCCAGACGGCGATGCGATGCGGCCCGGCGATGTCGTGCGCTCCATGAAGGGTGACACGATTGAAATTAACAACACCGATGCCGAAGGACGTTTGGTTCTTGCCGATATCCTTTGGTATACACAAGAACGGTTCACGCCCGTTGGGATGATTGACCTTGCTACCCTGACAGGCGCAATTATCATCGGTCTTGGCCACGATAAGGCCGGCGTATTTTCCAACAATGACGCGCTTTGCAACGATTTCTTGAAAGCTGCCGAAACGGAAGACGAGGGCGCGTGGCGCATGCCGCTTTCCCCTGCTTATGACAAGCTGTTGAAATCGCGCACTGCCGATATGAAGAATTCCTGTGGTCGCCCTGCGGGAGCCTCCACCGCTGCGCAGTTCCTGCAACGATTTGTTAAGGAGGATATGCCGTGGATTCACCTCGATATCGCGGGTGTTGCATTGCTATCTGATGACAGCGAGCTGGCCCCGAAGGGCGCGACAGGCTGGGGTGTTCGCGCACTCGACCGCCTTGTCCGCGATAAGTTCGAGGGCTGAAATTGGCAGAAGTCCTCTTTTACCACCTGACCCAAATACCGTTAGAGCGCACTTTGCCGGAGCTTCTGGAAAAGTCGTTGCAGCGCGGCTGGCGGGTATTGGTAAAAGGGGGCAACGCTGATCGTTTGGCGTTTCTGGACGATAGTTTGTGGACGTACAAAGACGATTCTTTCCTGCCGCACGGTGTGGCGGGGGAGGGTGCGGAACTCCACCCCGTGTACTTGACGATAGGGGATGAGGAGCCAAATCAAGCGACCATATTGTTCTTGGTGGATGGCGCAGCTTATCCTTTCGATAAGATGAACAAGTTTGACCGTGTTTGCGTGCTGTTTGATGGCAATGACGCAGATGCGCTGAATGCCGCACGGGAAGACTGGAAGGCCACGGTCGCTGCGAGACTGCCTGCTAAATACTGGGCGCAAAAAGATGGCCGCTGGACGCAAAAGGCCGAAAACAACCCCTGATTATCTGTGCAGCAAAAGTGTATCATCAATGATTTCAATGCGCGAAAAACGACGAAGGTAAGCCATCCCAAGAAGCGATACGCTCATTTGCCCCTCGGACACAAACGCGCGCACATTCCGGGTGCGCATACCGGAAAACTCCAACGTATCAAGAATAACCTGCGCCGTTCGCACTTCGCCATTTGCCGTTTCGGCGATACCTAAATACATAAGTTGATCAAGAGGCATCCCAATCTTTTCAGCGTCTTGCGTAGCCAAAACAATCTCGCTTGCGCCAGTGTCGATCACAAACTCGACTGACATACCATTAACCAATAGATCAGCATAGAAATGCCCGTCCCGCGCGCGCGTCAGGCTTATCGTATTGTCAGATATCATCACGCCTTGGGATGGATACAACTGGCGTTGAAGTTGTTCTTTGAAACCATAAATGATGACCGCAGCAAGAAATATCAAAATCCAGATCAGCACCTGCTGAACCATCGTTCCCATGCGCCCACGATACGCCCTTAAAATGTACGCTCCGATGACCAACCCGAAAATGGCCATATAAACGAAATATGCAATATCACCGGGCACTTAGAGGCCAAACATGCCGTAATCACGCAATCCGTCCAGTACGAACTGCACAGATAATGCGGCAAGGAACATGCCCATCAGGCGCGTTACAAGGTTAATACCCGTATGGCCAAGCGCGCGCTCCATTAATCCGCTGGTCATAAATAGCAGAAACGCGATTGTTAATACCGCCAGCATCACGCCGTAAACGACCAGTTGGCTGGTCAAATCGCCAGAATTCTGCCCGACAAGCAAGATCATCGTCGTCATTGCGCCCGGTCCGGCAATCAGCGGCATGGCAAGGGGGAAGACGGCTGGGTCTGGCCCCTCATCGTTTTCGGCGGTTTTTTCGCGGCGTGGGGTGCGGCGTTCAAACAGCATATCGATGGCAGTCATAAACAGCAAAATACCGCCAGAGACACGGAAGGCGGGCATGCCGATGCCTATTTTGCTTAAGACAAACTCGCCACCAATACCGAAAACAGCTAGAATCGCTGCACCAGTAACAACGGCACGAACTGCCACGCCACGGCGTTGGCGTGGCGTCATACCGCTGGTTAGGCTTACAAACAGCGGTGTTAAGCCGATAGGGTCAATGATCACAAACAGGCTCACGAACGCAGCGGTTGCAAGTTCCAGTTCCATCACCCACGCGCCTCCAGTTTTTCTAACGCATCCATCCACAAGGCTTCGGCGCGTTCCAACCCATCCGTCACTTCGACGTGTTTTTTCTGCCACATGCTGATCGCGGCGGCTTCTCCGTCATAAAAACCCGGTTCGGCCATCTTCAGATCTAGCTTGTCGCGCATCTTCTGCAACTTTGTCACACGTTCTTCGCAAGTGGCAACCTCTTCGCGCAGCTTTTCTTTCGAAACCTTTTTGGGTTTTTTACCCTTCTGTTTCTTCTTTTCAGACTTCGGCAAGCCACCACGTTCAGACAAAAGCATCTTGCGATATGCGTCCATATCTTCGGTGTATGGGGTTACATTCCCGCCTTTAACCAACCACAAACGGTCGGCCACCAGCTCCACCAAAGATTGGTCGTGGCTGACCAAAATCACTGCGCCGGTGTATTCGGTCAATGCGGCTACCAATGCTTCGCGGGATTGAATATCAAGGTGGTTTGTCGGTTCATCCAAGATAATTAGGTGCGGTGCATCAATCGTGGCAATCAACAACGACAGTCGCGCTTTTTGCCCACCAGAAAGGCTGCCAACTTTGGTGTCCACGATATCCGCGCCCATGCCACCAGCGGCCAGCCGAGATCGAATGCGCCCCGCTAACTCTTTGGGGCGCAAGCGATGGATGTGCTGGATAGGGGTCTCGTCCAGTTCAAGTTCATCAACCTGATGCTGCGCGAAAAAACCGACCCGTAGCTTGGATGAGGTGTATTTATCCCCCCCCATAACAGTCAGGCGATCCGCCAACAGCTTCGCAAATGTCGATTTTCCCTGTCCGTTGGCGCCAAGCAGCGCGATGCGGTCGTCTTGGTCAATTCGCAGGTCCAGATTGCGCAATATGGTCTTGCCGTCATACCCGACACTGGCGTTTTCAAGGCGAATAATTGGGGGGCTAAGTTCTTCTGGTTCAGGGAAGTTGAACGGGGTGACGTGATCACCAACAATCGGGGCCAGCGTGCCCATCCGGGCCAATGCCTTGATCCGGCTTTGCGCCTGTTTGGCCTTGCTAGCCTGCGCGCGGAAACGGTTGATATAGGATTCCATATGCTCGCGCTGCGCATCCTGTTTTTTCTTCTGGGCGACAAGCTGTTCCAACTTCGCGCGACGTGTGTTTTCGAACGTGTCGTAATTGCCCGTGTAAAGCGTCAGCTTTTGCTGATCCAAATGCAAAATCTGTGTGACCGACCGGTTAAGCAACGCTTTGTCGTGGCTGATAATAAGAACAGTATGCGGGTATCTGGTCAGATATTGCTCCAACCAGATCGACCCTTCAAGGTCCAGATAGTTTGTCGGCTCGTCGAGCAACAAGAAATCAGGTTGCGAAAACAGCACTGCCGCCAATGCTACCCGCATCCGCCAACCACCGGAAAAATCCGAACAGGGCTGCTGCTGCGCGTCATTATCAAACCCAAGCCCGTGCAAAATGCTGGCCGCACGTGCTTCGGCGGAATGTGCCTCAATATCCGCTAAGCGCATATATATGTCTGAAATGCGGGTAGGGTCCGTGGCTGTTTCGGCCTCCGCCAACAAATCCGTGCGTTCAACATCTGCGGCCAAAACCACAGAGATCAGGCTTTCGGGCCCCGAAGGGACTTCTTGCGCAATGCCACCAATGCGTGCGCCGCGCGGGATTTCAATCTCGCCTTCGTCAAGTACCCATTCGCCGCGGATCAGCTTGAACAGGGTGGTCTTGCCGGCGCCGTTGCGCCCGACAATCCCCACCTTATGACCAGAGGGAATCGTGACGGTCGAACTGTCGATCAGTTTGCGACCCTCAAGGGTGAATGTTATGTTTCTAATAGCTAGCATGGGGGGCTTTTGCCTTAGCGACATGGGGCTGTCAATCGAATGTGACGTTGTAAAGAATTAACTTGCGAATGACTTGCAAAAGCAATATCAGGGTGAAAATGGCACAGGAAATAAAATGGATACCCGCAACGAAAAAGGCCTTATGCCTTCTCTATCCGAGGTTCACCGCTCTATCCCCGTGCATTCAGGGAAATTTTGGCGCCGCCTAAGTGGTTTTCTCGGGCCGGGCTATCTGGTTGCCGTTGGCTATATGGATCCGGGCAACTGGGCCACATCCATCGCCGGTGGTTCGGCCTTTGGGTATACGCTGTTGTCCATCGTGCTTCTGTCAAATTTCATGGCGATCATTTTGCAGGCACTGTCACTGCGCCTTGGTATAGCCAGTGGTCAAGATCTCGCACAGGCGTGCTATGATGCTTACGGCAAAAAGGCGCGCTGGTTCTTGTGGCTCATGGCCGAGGCTGCAATCATCGCCACTGATCTGGCAGAGGTGATTGGCACCGCTATTGCCCTGAACTTATTGTTCGGCATTCCGATGGAAATAGGTGTGCTAATAACCCTCGCTGATGTTGCTCTGATTTTCTGGCTACAAGGGAAGGGGTTCCGAAAAGTTGAGGCAGTTATTGTCGCCCTGACTTTGGTTATCGCCGTTTGTTTCATCATCCAGATTGCCTATGCTGACCCCGTGATGGGGGACCTGTTGTCTGGCCTTGTTCCACAACGCGACATCCTTGAAAGTCCAATGATGCTGTATCTGGCGCTGGGAATTATCGGCGCAACCGTGATGCCACATAATCTTTATTTGCACTCCGCTATTATTCAAACCCGTAGCTATGGCCCTAGTAATGCCGAAAAACGTGATGCTATCCGCATGGGTACTATCGATTCCACCGTTGCTTTGATGTTCGCACTGTTTATCAACGGCGCCATTCTGGTGCTGGCGGCAGCGACGTTCAACGCCACAGGGCGTACCGAGGTTGCCGAAATTCAAGACGCTTACGAACTGCTGTCACCCATTCTGGGATTATCAATCGCCTCCACCTTATTCGCCGTTGCCCTTTTGGCATCCGGCTTGAATTCCACGGTAACCGCCACCTTGGCGGGGCAAATAATCATGGAAGGCTTTATTCATTTCAAGATGCCGGCATGGGCAAGACGGCTGGTCACGCGCGGCATTGCCGTAATTCCGGCAGTCGTTGCTGTCTACATATATGGCGATAGCGGTACCGCAAAACTATTGGTGCTAAGTCAGGTGATGCTTAGTCTGCAACTGCCGTTTGCCGTCGTACCTTTGGTGATGTTCACTGCGGATAAAAAACGCATGAACGGCCTGCACGCTCCGCGATGGATGACGCTTACGGCGTGGTTGATTGCGATTATTGTGATCGTGTTGAACGTAAAACTGATTTACGACGTAGCAACAGGGGCGATTTCGCTCTAGGCCTTTCCATAGACAAATTCCCGTGCTAGACGCGCGCCATAATTAACGGGGCCGCGTGGCCCGCTCAAAAGGACCATCACCATGGCTATCCAACGTACTTTTTCGATCATCAAACCAGATGCAACCAAACGCAACCTAACCGGCGCAATCGCGGCTAAATTCGAGGCTGCCGGCCTACGCATCGTTGCTTCCAAGCGCATCCAGATGACTTTGGCACAAGCCGAAACATTCTACGGCGTTCACTCCGAGCGTCCGTTCTTCGGCGAACTTTGCGAATTCATGATCTCCGAGCCAATCGTGGTTCAGGTTCTGGAAGGTGAAGACGCAATCGCGAAAAACCGCGAAGTCATGGGCGCAACAAACCCTGCCGATGCTGCCGACGGCACAATCCGTAAAGAATTCGCACTATCCATCGGCGAAAACTCGGTTCACGGTTCTGACGCTCCAGAAACAGCCGCTGAAGAAATCGCATTCTTCTTCTCCGGTCTTGAACTGGTTGGCTAATCCGGCGACCTAACGCCAAGCTTATCAAGGGCTGTTTCGATATCGGAGCGGCCCTTTTTCTTTGCATCACGCGTTTCTGCGACAAGCTGGTCGAACGCCTTACGCAGGTTCGCTTTCTCGACCCCTTGGCAGTCATTCCAGGGCCGCCCCTGCAAACCCATTACAAGCGCATAATACCCGATGAAATGCGGACGAACGCCGTTTTCCAAAACCATCCGGTATCCTTCATCCGCTCCAAGTTCCCGCAATTGTTCCGCCGTGGTCACACCGACCCGCGCGAACATCGCCTCAACCGCTGGCCCAAGGTTGCGAATAGAGGAAACCGGATCAGACATCGCCAGCGCGCGCAACCGTGGCTTCAAATGTGGCCTTTGCCGCCACCCATTCTTCGCCATTCGGGTAGGTTAACAACGCCTTAACCATTTGCGAGGAAAAATCCTCGCTCGCCTCGCGTGGTAACAGGGAAGGGAGGTTGTCAATCGCCGTCAGCTCCATCTCCTCGCGAATACCGTTTTGCCCCAGTGACACGAACGGTGCATCCCACCCCGTCGGTGCCTCATAAATCGGCAACGGATTGAAATCGCTAAACGGGTCGCACGAAACATCGGAAATCATCTGGATGAAGTTTAACGGATTGGAAATGTCGCCGCGCGCCAACAACTGCAGTCCCGGTCCTGTCATTAACACACAGTTAACCAATAGGTCGTGGCCCATCAGCGCGGGTTTGTCCAAATCGCGGGTCTCTTCCATGTCCCACTCGGTCACTTCAAAGCCTGCCAACTTCAATGCCTCGGTTGCGCCTGTGCCAGAACGCCCTTTGGCGCCGATTACAACGGCGCGGCGGGGTTTGATGCAATTCGTAGACAACTCCCGCAAAATATCTTCAACCTCCTCGCGCGACTCAAAGCTGCCAACGCCACCCTCCGGTCCGACAACCCCGTTCCAACGCGCCAACAATCGCCAAGCGGCCAGCGCGGCCCCCATCCAGCCAGCCCAATAGCCGAACGCAGCAACGCGCCTTCTTTCTTTCACTAAATACTCAATGTCGTAAAGCTGCCCACCACCGCGACGGAACCGCTCAATCTCGGCCTCCCAGCCAGTTTGGTCTTTGTAAATATGGGCGAAATGTATGAACGGAACCTTAAGTTCAGCGGGTTCCTCAGGCAATTCCTTAAGCCCAAGGATTATCGCATCCGAGGCCGTCAGCCAAGCACCCGCATCAACCAGATTACACCCTACGGCGGCGTATTCGGCATCTGTGAATATTCGTTTATCACTACGTTCCACCGAAATTTCAAACCCAGCACCCAGCAAGGTTTTCGCATCATTCGGGGTAACAGGCGTGCGCCGCTCGGTTGCGCGGGCTTCGTCTCGGAGGATGAATTTCATGGTGTGTCCTTAGGAAAACAATACGACCTTCGTGTCGTCGTTATCCGCAAACTTACGCAACACAGCGGGGTAGAGTCTATGCTCCATCGGCAATAATCGCACGGCCAGATCATCGGCTGTATCGCCACCTTCAACAGGGATCACCGCCTGGCCCAAAATCGGCCCACCATCCAGCTCCGCCGTGACGCGGTGCACAGTGCAGCCATGTACTGCCATGCCTGCATCAAGCGCGCGTTGGTGGGTGTGTAAGCCTGTGAAAAGCGGCAAAATTGAAGGGTGAATGTTCAACATCTTCCCTTCCCATTTGGCGATAAACTCGGGCGTCAAGATGCGCATGAAGCCGGCTAAGCAGATAATGTCAGGATTCGCGGCCAACAGCGCTGCATGTAATTCAGACTCGAACGCCGCGCGATTTCCCTTAAAAGGACGATGGTCAAGCATGCTTGTCTGGATGCCCATGTCAGCGGCCTTGGCCAGCCCGCCCGCATCCGGATTATTCGACAACACCAGCACAGCTTCCGCCGGATGCCCCGCATCCATACTGCGCGCCAAGGCCACCATGTTAGAACCGCCACCCGATATTAGAATGGCAACCCGTTTCTTCATGCCAGCGTTCCCGCGTATGTAACGCCATCGCCTTTGACAACTGTGCCGAGCGTAAACACCGTCTCGCCATTTTCCTCGAATATCGCTTGCAACGCCTCCGCACGTTCAGGCGCAACCACCGCAATCATACCGACACCACAGTTAAAGGTTTTCAGCTGCTCCGCTTGCGACAGCCCAGCTTGATCGACCAGCCATTTGATGACAGGTGGCAGGTTCCACGCCGTCAAATCAATGTCAGCCCCAAGCCCGTCAGGCAACGCACGCGGTAGGTTTTCCGTCAAACCGCCACCCGTGATATGCGCCAACGCATGCAATCCACCCGCGCGGTACGCCGCCAAACCGGAGCGTACATAAAGTTTCGTCGGGGCCAGCAAGGCCTCCCCCAAAGTGCCATCGCCAAACGGGCAGGGCGCATCCCAGCCAAGGCCGGAGTTTTCAACAATCTTGCGCACCAGCGAATAGCCGTTCGAATGTACTCCACTTGATGCCAAGCCCAGCAGAATATCGCCTTCAGCCACACCAGCCGGCAACATCGCCCCACGCTCCATCGCGCCAACGGAAAAACCGGCAAGGTCAAAGTCGCCTTTGGCATACATCCCCGGCATCTCGGCGGTCTCGCCACCCACCAGTGCGGAGTTTGACAAACGACACCCTTCGGCGATCCCCTCAACGACCATCGCCGCCTCGTTAACATCCAGTTTACCAGTTGCGAAATAATCGAGGAAGAACAGCGGCTCCGCCCCCTGACACACAAGGTCATTCACGCACATGGCGACCAGATCAATACCGACGGTCGATAGAATACCCGTATCAATCGCAATCCGCAGCTTCGTGCCAACACCGTCGGTCGCAGCCACCAGTATCGGGTCATTATACCCAGCCGCCTTCAGGTCAAACATCGCACCGAAACCACCCAAGCCATCCATAACACCGGAACGTTTGGTGCTGGCAGCGGCGGGTTTTATCCGCTCCACCAGCGCGTTGCCTGCATCAATATCAACGCCAGCGTCGGCATAGGTTAGGCCATTGGGACGGTCGGACATTTCAGGCTCCTGCAATGTGAATATTTGCGCCTGCTTTACCTCAGGCCAAAACAAAAGGGAAGCCACTTGACCCCCCTAATTCATTCGCGTATCGAGTGCCGCAGGCGGGCCTGTAGCTCAGTTGGTTAGAGCAGAGCGCTCATAACGCTTTTGTCGTAGGTTCAAGTCCTACCGGGCCTACCAAAATATT
>Ga0256839_1000160_pt1 | contig 88065 bp, 58 predicted proteins | sample 354166metaG_FD_185968 | JGI IMG/M metagenome (GOLD analysis project Ga0256839, IMG submission 185968) | Hydrothermal vent microbial communities from Mid Atlantic Ridge, Atlantic Ocean - 354-166 | ecosystem: Environmental > Aquatic > Marine > Hydrothermal vents | place: Atlantic Ocean: Mid... | reverse complement strand
CGATCTGCTCAGTGTAGGTTCGCGCTACACGAAGGCTGAGGCGTACAACAAGCACGGCGAGCTGCTGGATGTGGCCTTGACGTTCGACGGTCAAGTGGCTACACAAGGCTTCGCGCTGTACCAGAACGCGCCCAACCCCTTTGGTGATAAAACGATCATTCGCTTTGAGCTACCTACCGCTGATCACGTAGTGCTCACTTTGAGTGATGTGACTGGTAAAGTGCTTAAGGTGATAGAAGGAGATTATGCTAAGGGCTTGCATAGCATCGAGCTCAAAGCTGAGGATCTGGATGTGACAGGTGTGTTGTACTATCAGCTCGAAACCTCTACGCACACTGCAGTACGTAAGATGGTGATAGAGCGCAATTAAGGAATAGTCCATCACCTGTGGAATTGGCTGAATACTTGAACGATTGTTGATGATATGACTGAGGGCTTGGGAGAATTTCCCAAGCCCTTTTTTGCTTTCCTAAACACGGATAGTTGAACCCGTCTCAATTATTTTACAAACAGCTGTGTCTACAGCAAAATACCTACTTTCTGGTATGTACAATGAATTCAATGCAATTTACCTTTGCAAAGGTTGCATACGACAAATTATTATCTCATTATGTCTCTTTTTTCCAAGTGTGGAAATCTCCTCTAGGCAAGTTCACCATGACATTGAAGTAGAGCGTTGTTTTGCGCATTGACTAAAGATGTAATCGGTTTTTGGGATAGCCTCTTCCCGATTGTGATCGGGAGGGGGTTTTTACTTTTGCATTTTTACTGTCAGCAGAACAATGTAGAATCAGTTTCCAGTATTTTGTGTGCCCTAAAAAGTCATAGATTTTATTTTGTGTAGGTGCACTTTCTTTAGAAAGGATTGGCTGCTTGTTTTGTACAAAGAGGGCAATTGGGCATCAACAACTAAGTATGGGCATGATTTGGGTTTTGTTTTTGTTTTTGGTGGGGGTGTTGTTGGCTTTAGACTTGGGTGTATTTAATAGGACACCACACAAGGTGAGTTTTAAAGAATCGCTGAAGTGGACCATATTCTGGTTTTCCTTATCCTTGCTTTTTTCGGGTTTTGTGTATTGGGCCTATGATGTTCATTTTGAAGGATTAGGATTGGGCAATGGCCAGCCGCCGTTAGAGGGGCATGAGGCTATGCTTCAGTTCCTGACTGGTTATCTTATCGAGCTTTCTCTCAGCATGGACAACGTTTTTGTCATTGCACTAATTTTTAACTATTTTGGCATACCTGCACAATATCAGCATCGGGTTTTGTTTTGGGGGATTTTGGGTGCCATAATTTTTCGAGGAGTATTTATTGGTATTGGTGTCTGGCTCATTCACCGCTTTCATTTTATAGTATATGTGTTTGGGGGCATTTTGCTGTGGTCAGCATGGAAGATGTGGCATGCGGATGAGGAGGGTGTACGTCCTGAAAACAATACTGTGATTAGGCTTGTACGTAGATGGCTTCCTGTGACGCGTACTTTTTACGGGCAGCGTTTCTTTGTAAAAAAGGGGGGGGTATTGGCTGCTACCCCATTGTTTGTATCCTTATTAGTTATAGAGACTACTGATGTAATGTTTGCTTTTGACTCTGTACCTGCCATTTTTGCTATTACTACGGACCCATTCATAGTTTTTTCGTCCAATATTTTTGCCATTCTGGGCTTGCGTTCACTTTATTTTGTCTTAGCGGCTATCATAGAGAAGTTGGTTTACCTGAAGCAAAGCTTAGTGATCGTATTGGGCTGGGTGGGTATTAAGATGATAATTGCCCATCATGTCGATTTACCTGACTGGCTTTCTTTAGTTGTGGTGTTGAGTGTGTTAGGTGGTGGTACGATTCTTTCTTTGAGAAAGGGGAATGTGCGAGAGGCATTATCGGATTTGCACAAAGAAGGAAAAGATTCGTTTAATGAAGTGGCATAGAGAGCTTGACAAGCTGTCTCACAGCCTTTTATTTTGTGGCCATCGAGATGATACAACTAAGTTTGAGTGATTCGATTGCTGGATGGATGGAATATTTAATTAAGGGATGGACTTAATGTTTTGCGATGGCAGTAAATGATCCAAATAAGGCGAGGCCAAAATTCAAGTTTCGCGATTTAAAGGTATATGCCGATAAAGATTGGCTGGCTGAGAATAAGAAGAAATACCGAGAAGTATTTCATCGGTGGGAGCTTTCTTTTCTCTATGTGGAGCTTTCTTTATACAATTTGTGGTATGAAGATGCTGACTGGGAAGGGGAAATGATTTTGCGCTGTTTGCGCCAAGAAAAGGGAGAAGAGAAGGAATTGGTTCAGTTGACACCGCGCCGTAAGATTAGCCGAAAAGACCAGATTGTGTACATCCGTGAAGGATGGGGGAATAAGGTGCGTGGTAGTTTTTGGCCGCCAGGAAGCTATGTGTGGGAGGCATGGGTGGATAACCAGTTGTTGGGGCGACGAACTTTTTATATTGAAGATTTTGGCAAGGACAGTGGCCCCTTGTATGCACTTGTGGATGTAGATCGTTTTTTTCTGCACGAAGGTCCTGCAGAGGGCCTAGATATAGATAGCGAGGAAGATATAGAAGGAGAGAATGGGAGTGTTCCTTTTGTGGCTTTCGATAGTGAGGCTACTAGGTATATCTTCGCTAAGGTACGTTTGCGCAACAATTTTCTTCGCAGAAGCTGGCGAGGAGAGTTCTTTCTCAAGTTTTTCAATGAGGCCAGAGAGCTTAAGGGGCAGGTGCAGAAGGTATTAGAAGTGCCAGAGGGCGAAGACTATTTTGAGTTTACGGCTGGGTGGGGATCCAACGTAAAGGGAAGCTGGTATCCTGGGCGCTATACCTGTGAGCTGGTGTTCATGGATCATTTGCTGGCGGTGGTACCTTTTGAGGTGGGGAGGCACTTTAAGGAGGGTATGCCAGAAGTGTGGTTACCTAGTAGGCAACCGAAGAGATTCATCGAACTGCACACAGATCTCAATCTTTCGTTTGAGGAAGTGATGCGTGAGCTGGAGGCGCTTATTGGGCTAGAGGATATCAAGAAACAGGTACGCGAGCATGCACAGTACATTCGCTTTTTGCAATTGCGGCGTAGCAAGGGCATTGAGGAACCGAGTTTTACCAATGTGCACTCCATTTTTATTGGCAATCCGGGTACGGGCAAGACGACAGTAGCTAAAATGATGGGTAGGTTGTATAAGAAAATGGGGCTATTGTCGCGAGGGCATGTGCATGAAGTCGATCGAGTAGATTTGGTGGGGGAGTATATCGGACAGACTGCGCCGAAGGTCAAAGAGGCGATTGAGAAGGCACGTGGGGGTGTATTATTCATTGATGAGGCTTACTCTTTGGCACGCTCGCAAGATGACACAAAAGATTTCGGGCGGGAAGTGATTGAAATACTGGTGAAGGAGATGTCGAATGGTAGAGGTGATTTGGCAGTGATTGTGGCTGGCTACCCTAAGGAGATGCAGCAGTTTTTGGATTCTAACCCTGGCCTTAAGTCGCGATTTAAGCTCAAGTTTGAGTTTTCGGATTATTTGCCTCAGGAGCTTTCTCAGATTGCCGACTATGCGTGTAAGGAAATGAAAGTGCGGCTTACAGCGGGTGCTAAGGCCAAAATTGACGAGATTATCTTGGAGGCATATCGCAATCGCGATCGCTCTTTTGGCAATGCGCGTTTTGTATACGATATTATTGAAAAGGCGAAGATCAACTTGGGGCTGCGCATTATGGAAATAGACAATCCGGATGAGTTGACTGAAGAAGCGCTATCCACTATTACACTCAAAGATGTGCAGCGCATAGAGATCAAGTTGAAGCGTTCATTACCGGCGATCCCCATTGATGAGGCCCTGCTTCGAGCTTCTCTTGACGAGTTAAATCGTCTGGTGGGGTTGCGCAAGGTCAAGGAGCAGATACGCGAGATGGTGCACTTAGTACGTTATTTCAGAGCTAGTGGGCGCGATGTGCTCAACAGCTTTTCTTTGCACACAGTTTTTGTGGGCAATCCAGGTACGGGCAAGACGACAGTAGCTCGTATTCTTACCAAGATCTATAAGGCATTGGGTTTACTGGAGCGAGGCCATATGGTTGAGACGGACCGACAAGGATTGGTAGCTGGCTATGTGGGGCAAACTGCCATCAAGACGGCAGACAAACTAGACGAGGCTATGGGGGGTGTGTTATTTATTGATGAGGCCTATGCATTGACAGCTCGTACTGGTATGGGGCATGACTTTGGTGATGAAGCTATTCAGACAATCTTGAAGCGCATGGAAGATAGGCGGGGTGAGTTTTTTGTCTTTGTGGCAGGATATCCTGAAAACATGGATGCATTTCTCAAGGCCAATCCAGGGTTGAGTTCGCGCTTTGACAAAATGTTGCAATTTGAAGATTATACGCCTGCTGAGCTCATGGAAATAGCCATCAGTATGATTGAGGAACAAGGGTTAGTGTTGGCACCTGCTGCGAAAAAACACTTGTCTCAATACCTTAGCTGGTTGTATAAGGTGCGCGATAAATACTTTGGTAATGCGCGTACGGTGCGTTCTATTGTAGATGAGGTAGTGAAGCGGCACAATTTGCGCTTAGCACAGCTCACGCCTGAAGAGCGCGAGCGCGTGTCGAGTGTAGAATTGACGTTGGAAGATGTCCAGGTGTTTGAACCCAATAAGAGTACTTCAGTGTACAGCTCTAAATCGATTGGCTTTCGGCGTATGGACACTTAAACTTTTGAGTGTACACTTTATTTATTGGGGATCTGTATTCAAGAAGACTTCTGTGGCTCCATATCCATAGCGTGGGTGATATTCATTCTGAAAGTGTTTTACATAGGGGTGTTGGATAAGGCGTGTGGCGATTTCGTTGCGTAGCCGGCCTTTGCCTATACCATGGATGAGGAAGACTTTAGGTACACCTAACCGAACAGCCTTTTCTAGGAAGGCTTCCATAGCAGCTAGTTGGGTGTGGAGTATTTGGGAGCTGTTCATTTTTTGCGATTGGTCGGTGAGCTTTTCGATATGCAGATCGATTTCTGGGACGAAGGTGGCGAAGTCTTTTGGGCTAGTTGTCGGCTGAAATTCGGCGTAGAGCTCATCGTACCGTTGCCTTTGTCGTGGTGTTATGGCTCGTTTTTGGGTGTACTGCTTGAGGTCTTCTTTGTCGTCGTGAGTGGGAAAAGAAGGGTGAATGGCAAGCCAATGCCCTTCTTTTTGGAGTAATGGCAAGGTATCTATTTGTTTGAAGAAGGTTTTTGGCCGTAGCCGCAATTGGATGGGACGGGCTTTTTGTGGTCCTGCCGTGGTGCTGCGCCAAAATTGTATGTGAAAGCTAGGACTTTCGTTGAGCTCGTCATAGTATAACCTACCCAATAAAGTAGGAGTAAAAGGCTGGATGTATCCTTCCCATCGCTCTTCTTCCCGTGGGCCAATGTATAGTGTGATGCGATAGTTAAATGCTTGGGTCGTGTTGTTGATCAGGTAGATGTGGTAAAAGTCCGGCCAGGCTTGTGCGCCAAAGTGGGGAATAAAGCCAAGGCGCATGCTTGTACTTGTAGAGATAGCTTTTGGTGAAGTTGAGGTGGTACCTGCTTGTTGGAGAGCATCGATGTGGATGCGCACCACATGCCCTTTGTCTAGTTGGATCTTTGCGATTTGTGGGCCCAAATAGTCGATCACTACGCCGCGTGCGCCTGTAGTACGGACAATTACTTGAGTGCCTTTGGGAAACCGCATTACTGCCGATGATGTAGTTTTAGTATTAGTTTAGTATAGATGCCTTTTGCAGAAAGTTAGTTTTTCGCTTTAGGGGCTACACGAAAAGACCGTGAATTTCGCGATCGACCATTTCAATAACTTTCCCCATATCTTCGGGGTTGTTTTCGAAGTCGAGCTCATCGGCATTGAGTATGAGCAAAGGGCCTTGATTGTAGCTGCCAATCCAGTTTTCGTAGCGCTGGTTGAGCCGTTTGAGATAGTCTAGGCTCATATTACCTTCGTAGTCGCGTCCTCTGGTTTGGATGTGACCCACAAGTGTCGGTATGCTGGCACGCAGGTAGATAAGCAGGTCGGGGGGTTGTATTTGGGAGGTCATGGTGTGAAAAAGTGCCTGGTAACTTTCGAAGTCTCGTTTGCTCATTAAGCCCATGTCGTGCAGGTTCGGGGCGAATATGTGGGCATCTTCGTAGATGGTACGATCTTGGATGACGGTTCGTTCTCCCTTAAGAATGTTGAGGACCTGTTGGTATCGCGTGTGTAGGAAATAAATCTGGAGGTTGAAGGCCCACCGTTTCATGTCGTGGTAAAAGTCGCTCAGATAGGGATTGTCATCAGCAGATTCATACAAGACATCCCATCCGTAATATTTACCTAGTTTGGTACATAGCGTTGTTTTGCCAGCACCAATATTGCCAGCAATAGCTACATATTTGATCTTATTAGGTTTGTGCATGTCATAGTTGTTGCTGTCAAAAAGGGGTATCGTTGATGAGGTGTATTGGATCTGTTTGTCGATGTACTATTTTGGGGGCCAAAATTAAGTGAAAAATTGCTTGAGCGTGGCTTGTATCTGGGTCTCTGTTATGAGTGAGGATGAGCTGGATGCTGAAAAGCTATTCGTTTGACTATATTTTTGCAGTGAAAATCCAAAAAATTGATATGCATATAGACGATAAACTAATTTCACGACTCGAGTTACTGACGCGTTTGCGTTTGAGGGGAAGCGAACGCGAACGCTTGCGGGCCGATCTGGAGAAGATGTTGTCCATGGTGGATAAGCTAAGTGAGCTAGATTTGAGTGAGGTGATGCCCTTGACACATATTACAGATGTGTGGAATAATTGGCGGGCTGATGAGGTGTGTGGTCAGCTGAGCCGAGAGGAGGCTTTGCGCAATGCCCCTGACACAGATGGTATCTTTTTTAGAGTGCCCAAAGTGATTCAATCCAAAAGCAAATCGACTTAACCCAAAATTATTGGTTGATGGGACCCATTATCTCAACACGAGCGTTGAAGAAAGTATATCAGATGGGGGCTACTGTTGTGGAAGCACTCAAGTCAATTACCATAGATATTTCCCGCAACGAGTATGTGGCGCTGATGGGGCCTTCGGGCTCGGGAAAATCTACTTTGATGAACTTGCTGGGTTGTCTGGATACGCCCACTAGTGGTAGTTACTACTTGAATGGTCAGTTAGTCAGCGAATTGGACGATGATGACCTAGCTGAAATCCGCAACAAAGAGATTGGGTTTGTATTTCAAACATTCAATTTGTTACCTCGCTTGACGGCTTTGGACAATGTAGCCCTCCCATTGGTGTATGCTGGGATAGGAAAGGCTGAGCGTATGGAGCGTGCTGCTCGTATGTTAGAGCTGGTAGGCTTGGGGGATAGGATGCATCACAGGCCAAACGAGTTGTCTGGGGGGCAGCGCCAGCGCGTGGCTGTAGCACGGGCGTTAGTCAATGAGCCTTCTCTCATTTTAGCTGATGAGCCTACAGGCAACTTGGATTCTAAGACGAGTTATGAAATCATGGAGTTGTTTGAACGGATACATGCCGAGGGTAACACCATTATTTTGGTGACCCATGAGATGGACATTTCACGCCATGCCCATCGCATCATTCGGCTACGTGATGGCCTGATCGAAAGTGATGAGCCCAATAGAGAGGTGGTGCGTTTGTTGGTCGAGGTTTGAGGTGCAATTATTGATCTTTTGCTTTATTCCACAAGGCATCCATTTCTTCAAGGCTCATTTCATGCAGAGGGCGGGGTGCATGCTGTTCGATGTATTCAAATCGGGCTTTAAATTTTTTGTTGACTTTTTCTAAGGCGCTTTCTGGGTCGATGTTGAGGAAGCGCGCATAATTGATCAGGGCGAAGAATACATCACCCAATTCTTCTTCAATGCGTGTTTTGGGAGCATTTTCCTGGATGGCCTGTTGTAGTTCTGCGAGCTCTTCTTTTACTTTTTCCCACACGTCCTCAACTTGTTTCCATTCGAAGCCTACTTGGGCGGTTTTTTCTTGTAGGCGCCATGCTTTGACCATGGCCGGTAGGCTTTTAGGTACACCGGCCAATACTGACCTTTTTCCTTCGGTTAATTTGAGTTGTTCCCAATTTTTTTTGACCTCCTGTTCATCGGTTACTGATATGTCGCCATAGATATGAGGGTGGCGTTTGATGAGCTTGTCACAAACGGCATTGAGGGCGTCGGCGATGTCGAAAGCACCTTCTTGCTCAGCGATGCGGGCGTAGAAGAGCATATGCATGCTTAAATCGCCAATTTCCTCTTTTAGGGCTTCTCTGTCGCCAGATAGGATGGCGTCAGCCAGTTCATAGGTTTCTTCTATAGTAAGGCTACGCAAGCTTTCAAAGGTTTGCTTACGATCCCAAGGGCATTTTTCGCGCAGTTCATCCATGATTTTTGAAAGGCGTACAAAGGCGTTTATGCGCTTGGCCATACGTGAGTCATATTGGGAGGTAGACATGGGATGATTTATTTTAGCCTAATAAAGCTGCAAAAGTAAACCCCTATGGGTGGTAGTGGTTGTATTTTTGTGCATAGAAGTGTGATAAGTTGTGATTTTTTGGCTTAAATAGCAATATAATGGAATTCCTTTATGTGTTTGCCATCATTTTTGCGGTATTCGGATTGTCCTTTCTAATGATTAACATTCGCCATATAGTGACAGGGAAAGAGTTTCGCGGCACTTGTGCCACTAACAATCCCATGTTGAAGGACAAGATTGGCGAGTGTACGGTATGTGGTCGGAAGCCAGGTGAAGCCTGCCAGATGCCTGAGCCCGATGCTGCAAAAGCATGAGTGCAGTGCCATATGCTCGATGGATGTTTTTTCATTCGAGCTGGATGATTGGGAGTACAGCTTTGGCTTTGTGGATGGAAGTGCCGGAAATAATCACCTTTTCGGCATTCCCTTCTATAGGGATACTTCTCTTTGCAGAATCACGGGGTCGTAATTCATGGGACTTTGTCCTTCAAGGGGCGAATGTGTTGACGATTTTTCGGTTGTTGGCTGTTTTGTGTCTATTTGTCGTGTTTGACTGGTGGGGTAGTTGGGGGGTTGCTGTGGGGGCTATGATGGTGTTTATTACTGATGGCATGGACGGTTGGTGGGCTCGTAGGTCGGGCACAGTTTCGGCTTTTGGTGCTTGGCTTGACAAGGAGACGGATGCGTTGTACGTATTGGTTTTAGCGATGTTGTTGGTTAATTTGGGTTATATGGCCTCGTGGTTTCTTGGCATAGGGCTGTTGCGGTATTTTTACTTTGTGGCAATTTGGCCATGGCGCTTGCGCCGACCACAAGAACCTCGATTTCGATGGGGTAAAGTTGTGGCGGGAATCTTGATGGGCACGATGCCCATTGCGTTGATTTCATCTGCTCAGGTATATCGGCCTGTATTAGTTGGGGCATCGTTGTTGGTGGTACTTTCGTTTATACACAGTGGGTGGCGTGTATTCAAAGCTTCAAGATAAAAGGTATGGCAAAAGCTAGGCAAGTGCAGCGCACGGTCATTGCTTTTTGGCTGTGGTGGGGTGTGCTCCACTTTTTGTTGTTTGTGCCCAATTATCTCCTGTATTCTCAAGAAGCTACGTTTTGGCCGAGTACGACGCTGGAAGGAGGAAATACTTTAGGTACGCTGCGCATTCTTTTTTTGCGCAACAACCAGGATATCTTTCGCTTGTGCGGCGATTGGGCTGTATTGAGTTTTTTGCTATGGCTGGGGTGGAATGGAAAAAAATGGTGGAATATAGCTACGTGGTGGGGCGCTGTCTTTTATCTATTACTTTTTGTATACAATACATATTGGGTGTTTTACCAAAATGTGTATCATGCCCAGCCCCGTTTTGCTGATGACTATTTGCTGGTCAAGGAAGTATTGCCTGTTTTTTTAAAGGGCATAGGTATGGGGCGCACGGGTATCTATATAGGTGCCATAGTGGGCTTTTTGTTTCTGTTGGTTATTTTGATAGGAGCTTATGCCAAATGGATCCGGCTGGCTGCACGGATGCGGATTACAAGGGGGGCTATGGCCATGTGGATACTGATGTTTGCCTTTATTGGGGCAGGTACTTGGAAGTATCGGGCAGGGCATTTCCCCAGTATCTGGCAGACAGTACAGTGGTTTGGCCCAAGAATATGGCAGAGCATGCGCCCTTTACAGGTGGTGAATGCCCACCAAGGTCCTTTTTTCCACTTGTTGCGTGCCAATATGCTAAAACCTCTGGCGTACAAACCTAATGTGTATTTGGTATTTGTAGAAGCATATGGATCAGTGGTAGCGGTGAGTCCTTATACACGAGATCGTTTTCGCTCATATGTGGATAGCCTGGCTGAGCAATTGCGGTGCGAGGGCATTCTGACAGCTACGCGTTATTCGCGATCACCAGTAATTGGTGGTCGCTCGTGGTTGGCCTTCACTTCGGCGATGACGGGCTTATGGCTTGAGCATCATGCAGACTACGATCGCCTACTCGACTACAAGGGGGTATACCCGCACCTGGTTGCTTTTTTCAATGCGCATGGATATGCCACTACGCGGATCTCTACCATGAAAGCTGATAAGTCGATAGATTCGCTTATTCCCTTGGATCGAATCAACAGGTTTTTTCGATTTGCACATTGGCTGCGATGGGATGATATACCATATCGAGGTTATCCTTATAATCCCTTTGGTGGTATTCCAGATCAATACAGTTTGGAGTACTATTTTGAAAAGGTCGCCCAGGCAGATCCGCGTCCTGACTTTTTGTTTTTTATCACGACCAATTCTCATGCGCCTTGGTATTTACCACCACCTGTGTTGACGAACTGGCACTTACTCGATACCATACGACATAGCCCCCATGGCTCGTGGTGGGCTTTGCCTAAGGGAATGATGCAGCGTTATTATCAGTCCATCGCGTATCAACTAGGTATGTTGGCTCAGTTCGCCCAAACTCATCTGGGACCTGACGATCTTTTGATAGTTGTAGGTGACCATCAGCCGCCGGGAATTAGCCATACCTATGAATTGGTAGATGCGCATGCGACACCTGTGCATGTTTTTAGTCGTAGGCCGGCACTATGGAAGTATTTGTTGGATGAGGGGTTTACGGGAGGACTTTACCGAGGAGAGGATCAACGGGCAATGTGGCGCCATGACAGTTTGGCATGGTGGTTAGAAACGCTTTTGCTGGAATTCGAGCCAGATGGCGAAACTCTAACCAGTGATTAATTTTTTGAGACGATGTAAAAGAGAAATTTTACCACATAATTTTTGTCATCTCTAAACTTTTTGCAAAATTAGCGAATGCAAGTACAACGATTTTTTCACAAAACGAAAACCGCTATGCTCGTTCTCTATTTAGCAATGACGGGCTTCCTATTAGGGGGGCTCGTAGTCGTTGCTTCTAACCAGATGGCCCGGCGTTGAATGGCGCTGTGCGGCCCTACTACCAACACGTGTCCAGTCCCATTGAGCATAGCCTTCCCCACGAGACACCCCAGAAAGCGCTCCGAAACCGATGTCATAAAATTTGCCAGGACAAGGCACCGCAATGTTCTTATTGCGGGGGGTATGCGTCTTTATGCATACGATAGAGGAAGGATTTACACTATTGGCAAGAGCTGTCTGTGGGGAAGGCTCTTACTTTGTTTACATCACAAAACACTTTTGGCAAGGAAGTTGTAATTCAATAAATGATGAATAAGTCGAATGTTTTATGTAGCGGCTTGTTCGCTTAGCAAGGAGACCCATCTCCTTTGCCCCTCAGATCGATTATTATCCCATCCTTGCGGCAGAATAGATTTTCGCTGCCATTTTCATCCCATGGACATACAAGTGTAGCAATACTTGGCCAAAGAGTTATTCGGACTACCTTTTGAGTTTTTCAACTGAAAACCGGTTACACTATGTTGATTTTGTATGTGGCTATGGGCGCTTTGATCTTGGGGGGAGGTGTTGTCCTTCTAACCAATTTGGTCATTGAGCGTACCAACCGACGTACGTAGCGGTCGGTAAATTCCGCGATTAGGTCGCATGGTCAAAGGTATACCCCCCTGCTTAGCAATGGCGATGACCTTTGGCAAGCTCCGGGCTGTCCTTGATAGGATGCCCGGTTTTTTTAATTGTGATGTGCCTTTTGGCATAGTGGTTTTTTTCGTTTGCACATAGGTGTGCATGTTGTATTTGGAATCTCTTCTAACTTTTTTTGAGGTTGTCACAGTTTTTGCATGTAGTAGGATGGCTGTCTGTTTTTGCGTAGCTCTCTACTCCCCTGTTTGATCTATACTGGTTACATAGTAGCAGTTTACTCCCCATCACCTCACTGAGTATGGCGCTTAGTGGGTATTGGTGAATGGGTTTTGCTGCTACTTTTCATGTGGTATACGCATGGGCCATGTCATTGGGTGCTATATGCGAATAACAATGTTGTACAGATGAGAAAACTTATTGCCGTAGGCTGGATGGCGATTTTGTTGACCAGTGCTTTTTTGCCCATTGCTCCTTCAATTTCAGAGCTGTCTGATGCGAGTATGTGGTTGCCGTCACCCTGTCCTGGGGGGACGGGAGTGGTGGGAGGCCGTGTATTTGGCGACTTCAACTACAATGGCTTGGATGATCAGCATAGCCCGCTTTCGGGTGTACAGGTATATTTGTTTGAGTGTGGTCCTGATGGTGCGAGCATATTGCTCGATTCGATGCGCACTGATGGGTTAGGGCAATATTTTTTTAGTGGCCTGAACGATGGGACGTTGTACCGATTGGAGTTTATCCCTCCAGAGGGTTTAGGCTATATCGATGCACCGGCAGGTGCAGACCATAGTCAGTCGGTACAGATCGTGACAGCACCTACCTGTGAGGCAAATGCAGCTTTTACTCACCCTCAAGATTATGCCATACCCAATCCAAATGTAGCTGCTACTTGCTATGTCAATGGTGATCCGCTGCTTGAGGATTCGGAAGCTCACGATATGGACGTATTGGTGATGTTTAACTGGACGGCTACGGGCAACAGCATCCCACCCGATCACGTAGCTAGCGCAGGGGAGTTGGGTGCTTGTTATGGACTGGCGTGGGATCGCAACCATCAGTTGTTATACGCTTCAGCCTTTGTCAAGCGGCACGTAGGATTAGGGCCATTGGGGTTGGGAGGTATTTATCGCATCGATATGAGCGATCCGGATGCTCCTCAAGTAGAAGCATGGTTAGATTTAGAAGGTTTGGGTATCGATTGTGGGATTTTACCTTCTAATACGGGCCGTGGCCTACCACTTACACTTGACGGGCCGAGCAATGACCCTGAGGCGTATGGGGCTATCGGCAAGCAAGGGTTGGGTGGCTTGGATTACGATCCAGTGACAGACTTTTTGTGGGTGGTCAACCTGTACGATGGTAAAGTATATCGCATTGACCCAGATAGTGACGATGATCCCAATACATCGCCTCAGTTGAGCGATATAATGGCCTATGGACTGCCCGATGCGGGCTGTAATGGGGGTAGTTTTCGTCCTTTTGCCATTAAAGCATGGCGCGGAAATGTATATGTGGGCGGCGTATGCGATGCTGCGATTAGCCAAGACACAGCCGATTTGGAGGCTATTGTATTTCGCCTTTTGGCAAATGACACCTTTGAAGAAGTAGTGCGCTTTGACTTGAGCTATCCCAAAGGATATGCGTCCAATGCGAATAACTGTGAAAACTTTCCAGGTTGGTACCCCTGGTTAGACGTTACGCCCCCTACTTGTGATGCTGGAGCTACTTATGTATACCCTCAACCGATATTAGCTGACATCGCATTTGACATTGATGGTGCTATGATCGTGGGTTTTATGGATCGTGCGGGGCATCAATTGGGTTTCAAGAACTGGCCACCTACGGGCACTATGCCCTTGATGTCTAATATTTCGGGTGGCGAGATGTTGCGGCTGGGCTATGAGCACGGCCATTGGGTGTTGGAACACAATGCTACGGCGGGCGTACTCACTACGGCTGGTGCAAACAATGGTCAAGGGCCGGGCGGTGGTGAGTTTTATTATCAAGACATTTTTCAAGGGCCAGCGGACAACATACCCACGCCACCTCATGCAGAAACCAGTCAGGGAGATTTGGCTTTCTGGCCTGGCGCTGGAGCAATAGCCACGACGGCTCTGGACCCTTATAGCACTTTGTTCAATTCAGGTGGTGTCAATTGGATGGACAATATCACGGGCGAGGTGCAGGTGCCAGGCTATGTACTGTACCGCACGTCGACTTCTACGATCTCTACATTTTCGAAGGCTAATGGTCTGGGGGCAATTGAGGCAATGGTAATGGGCAGGCCGCCAATGGCTGTAGGGGGCCACGTATGGCACGATTTGAACAATGATGGTGTTCAGGATCCTTGCGAGCCTGCGTTGGCTAATATCCAGATTGGGCTATACGATGTTGATGGCAACCTATTGGCCAGTACTGTTACTGATGGTCAGGGGCAATATTCATTTTCGGATACTTTGCTTGCGCAAAATGAGTACTATATCGTAGCGGGGCTGAATGGCCAATTTGATCCAACTACGGGATTGCTTAACGGTGCACTTTATCTCACTCAGGCCAATGTGGGCATGGCACCCAACCCGGATAAGAACGACTCAGATGCTTTGCCTGCAGGTCTACAAGCCAATGGAGCTTTTGCTGCCATGCCTTTTATCGCCTTTACGCCTACAGGCGAAGGTTTTGTTAGCTATGATTTGGATTTTGGTTTTGGTTCGGACAATGCCCATCCGGTGGCAGGCATTGGTGGTTTTGTGTGGCTCGATGACGACGGCGATGGCATTCAGGATGTGGATGAGATGGGTTTGGGTGGAGTTGCGGTAGCTTTATACGAGTCGGGTGGGAGTTTAGTGGCTCAGCTAATTAGCCAATCTGATGGCACTTATTTTTTCCCTAATGTAGTGGCTGGAGATTATTACCTGTCTTTTGATGCCACAGACAATGAGCTGGGGCTTGTTGGTTTAGTCTTTTCACCACCTCATGCTGGTGATGGCACGAATGATTCGGATGCCGACCCCATGACAGGGCAGGCTGAGGTGTTTGCATTTGATCCATCAGTGGGTGATGAGTTAGAGATTGATGCGGGGTTTTATTTGCCGAAAGGCACCATATCAGGTTATGTGTGGGCTGATGTCAATGGAAATGGTGTACAGGAAGCGGGTGAAGAGGGAGTAGCGGGAGTCGCGATACAGCTATACACCGATGCTGATGTGTGGGTGGGTAGTACGGTGTCAGCAGCGGATGGTACCTGGTCGTTGATCGACGTGATGTCGGGTCAGTATTACCTCGCTTTTGATCCCAGTACGAATGCCAATGGGGTGCCTAACTATCAGTTTTCGCCTCAGGATGTGGGCGATGATGCTACGGATAGCGATGTGGATCCCACTACGGGCACAACGCCTTTGTTTACTTTTGACCCCACTGTGGATCCTGTGGCCGTCTTTGATGCGGGTTTAGTTGAGCCACAAGCTGGTATAGGTGGGCGTGTATGGGTGGACGACGATGGGGATGGATTGCAGGATGCCGCAGAGGAAGGTGTGGCACAAGTCACAGTACAGCTCCTCGATGCATCTCACAGTGTGTTAGTTCAGGTACAGACCGATGTGTCGGGCAATTATTTTTTTAGTGGAGTTGTATTAGGGATATATTACTTGCATTTTGATCCCAGTACGAATGCTAATGGGGTGCCCAACTACCAGTTTTCGCCTCAGGATGTAGGGCCGGACGACCAAGACAGTGATGTAGATCCTCTAACGGGTAATACGCCTGTGTTTGTGTTTGATCCGTTGCAGGGCGATTTAAATATAGATGCAGGCCTTGTGGTGCCGCGTGCAGCGATCAGCGGCCGAGTGTGGCAAGATGTTGACCAAGATGGTCTACAAGGAGCTGGTGAGCAAGGAATTGCAGGTGTCACTGTGGAGCTGTACCATGTTGATGGTAGCCTTTTAGCTACGAATAGTTCAGATGCTCAGGGCTATTATCAGTTTGAAGAGCTGATAGCTGGCCAATACGTAGTGAAATTTGACGTGACGACGAATAGTTTAGGCATTAGTGATTATACTCCTACAATTGCCAATGCGGGAGATGATACTTTAGATAGCGACATTGATCCTGTGACGCAGCAAACACCTGTGCTGACCTTGGATCCACTAATGGGAGATCTCACGCATGTAGATGCGGGTTACGTACTGCCCTATGGCGAGATTGTAGGTAGGGCTTGGCTCGATTGCGACGCTGATGGTTTGCAAGACACAGGCGAAGATGGCTTGCCCGGGGTGCCCGTAATGCTTTCAGGGAATGCACTTGATGGCATGCCCATAAATTTGTCGGGCATGACCGATGCTGCTGGCAACTATTTCTTTAGCAATTTGCCTGCCGGCAATTACGAAGTGACAGTTGCGGCGCCGGCCTCCCCCACCGGGCTGGCCTTTTCGCCTCAAGATGCTGGAAATGAGCTAGTGGATAGTGATGTCCATTCTGTTACGGGCAGTAGTGGCGTGCTTGTATTGAGTGGAGGAGTGAGTGTACGCATTGATGTAGGGTTTATCGATGTGCAGCCACCTCAGTTCGATCAACTGCCAGCCGATGAGATAGTGAGTTGTAGTGATCCTCAATTTAATGACCCACCTCAACTGACTGCAACGGATAATTTGGGGCCAGTTGTGATCTCGTTTGAAGAAACTACTTCAGGTACGGGCTCGAGCGGCTGTGTGGGGGATCTGAGCGTGGTGCGTACATGGACGGCTATTGATCAGTGTGGGCAGACTACTACCTGGACGCAGATACTCACGGTGGGGGATCAGATGGCGCCTTATATTCTCAACATTCCCGATCTAACTGTGGAATGTGGCATGGATGTGACGGTACAGATTAAGGTAGTGGATGATTGCGATGCCTCGCCTCAGCTAACGTGGTCAGATGAAGTGTTAGACGAAGGATGCCCCCAACGCCTATTGCGTACGTATGTAGCTACTGATGCATGTGGCAATAGCCGGCTGGGGTGGCAAAAGCTGACGCTAGTCGATACGATGCCGCCGATTATTCAGTGGGCTGATTCGTTGTTGTTGAATTTGCCGCAAGGCAGTGCTACCTTGAGTGTAGCTTGCGATCAGATGCCCGTATTTGACGAAGAGGCTGTAGTGGCCTGGGATGATTGTGCCGATGAGTTGGATATAAGTGTTGCGTTGTGGGTTGATGAAGTAGGCCAATGCGATACAGATGGTTACGTGCGTCGGCAGGTATGGAGGTGGGTAGTTACCGATCCTTGTGGCAATCAGTCCGAAGCTATGGTAGAAGTACTGGGTATAGATCAGCAACCACCTGAGTTGATAGGGGTACCTTCTGATCAGACTATCTCTTGTACAGATGACCTGCCACCAGCAGCTGTTACGGCTATAGACTACTGCGATGAAGATGTGGAGCTGCTGATGGAGGTGTTTGCTGTTGCAGACGGCTGCAGTGAAAAGATCATCCGTCAGTGGACAGCGATCGATGATTGCGGTCAGACTACGCAGATGCAGCAAGTGCTTACGGTAGTGGATGATCAGCCACCTGTGCTTGTGCCCGTTCATTCAGCCCTGCAGGGGATAAATCATATGGATAGCCTCGAGTTTTCGTGTGAAGCACCTGTAGTATTGAGTGCCGACGATGTAATGGCCAGCGATGAGTGTAGTGAAGTGTCAGTAGAGTTTACAGAAGTAGTGAAGGCAGGTGATTGTAGTGCAGGTTATTTATTGAGGTTGGTGTGTTGCTGGACGGCAACCGATGCTTGTGACAACGCGGATTCGTTATGTGTAGTAGTGCGTATAGTAGATGAAACACCGCCTGAATTGGGGATGCCGCCTGCCGATACTACTGTCGTGCTGTGGGCAGATGAGTTGTTGCCGGCCCCTTCTGCTCTGGCAGCTTATGACGCCTGTGATGATGCCCCACAGGTGGAGTACGTAGAGGATACGACTTTCCTGTCTGATGGCTGTGACTACTTGTTGACCCGCAATTGGACTGCGACGGATCAATGTGGTAACAGTATGTCGGTTAGTCAGCAAATAGTGGTAGATGATCTTTGCTTTTGCCCCGACTCATTAGTACAACTCGTTGAGATAGAGGAAGCTTCTTGTGGGCAGGCCGACGGCTCGATCGTGTTGACCTTGGCCTTGCCTGCTGAAGCATACGAATGGACGTGGGTACCTGTCTTTGGGCAGTTTGAGAATGGTGTACTATCGGGTTTGCCGGCAGGGCAATATTTGCTGACGGCTACTGTGTCTTATCTGGATGTGTGCGAGCTAAAAATGCCTTTTGAGATACCGCAGCAGAGTTGTGCTGATACGGTGTGGATCAGTATGGAGGCGGGTGGCACACAGGATGTTTGTCTGGATGACATGGGAGTACTCGACTATCCAGGAGCCATCACTTCTGCTACGTTTTGCGAAAGCGGCACAAACGAAACGGTATGGATTAGTGAGCTGGTGGGGCCTTGTTTTATGCTCGAGGTATATCCCGATTTTAGTGGGCAACAATTTTTGTGTGTAGTACACTGCACTAGCAGCGATTGTGATACCACTTGGGTGGGTGTGCAGGTGCTGGCGCCGATTGAGGATTGCGATATGTTGCAGTTGAGTGCTGAAATATTGCCTCCTAACTGTCAGGATGAAGGTGGGCGGATTGCGCTGACGGCTACAGGACTCACGGGGCCTGCTCAGTGGCAATGGGTGCCAGCGGTTAGTGACAGTGCGGTAGCTGAGGGGCTCTCTTCTGGCACTTATTCGGTATATATAGTTGATCTGGCCACGGGCTGCATGGCACAGGCGGAATACGAACTGGAGGCACTGCCACCCTATAGTTTGGATACTGCCCAGCTAGAGGTGCAACACGTCAGCTGTCCTGATGTTGCTGATGGGCGTATTGAATGGAATGGCTCGGAGCCGCTAACTGTATGGCGAGCAGGTGAATGGGTAGGGGTTACACCGTTGGCACATTTGCCGCAAGGCGAATATGTAGTGGTAGGCAATGAAGGCGGCTGTGCAGATACGGTATTGGTAGTGATCGAGGCGCCCCTGCCGTGGGCTGTCAGTGTGGCGATTGAGCCTGAGACTTGTGCGGGCAATGATGGAATTATTGGTGTGGAGGTGTTGGGGGGGCATGGCGAATATGTATTTGCATGGGATCCACCTCTTTCTACGACGCAGACGTTGGCGGGAGTGAGTGCGGGGTCTGCATATTCGCTTACAATCAGTGATGCTGCTGGTTGCAATTATGTGCTGGATTCGCTCGAGGTGCCGTTGGATTGCCCGTTGCAAGATAGCTGTGGTGGCGGGGAGGTTTTTGCTGCTGCGTACTTGGCGATGTCGGTATCTGATTGTGATGAAGTGCGTGCTTTCTGTGTGCCCTATGTGCCTGTGTCGGATGATGAGTTGTGGCTCGATGGGGAGCTATTGGATGTTTCGTTACTGCCGCCTTGTAGCTGGGACACTGCTGTAGTGTTCAGCCTGGCTCCTGCTTGGGCTTTGGGTGAGGCAGGGCCGTGGATGGTTACCGACTGGCCATTAGATGGCACTGTATGGGCAGGGCCACTCGACTCGCTGTTGGCCTTACCTGCCTTTGTGCAGCTGGCTGATCCGCAAGGACAGTGGCAGTGGCAACCTGACGAGGAGCTATTGATGGGACGTCGTACGCCTGTAGGGGTAGGTGCATTGCGCTTGTTACATGTACCTACTCAATCGGAAGTGGTACTTGAACCCAGCCTTCGGGTTGTGCCTACTGCCGTATCGGTGCCGGTGCCAGTAGGTGTTCATGAGTTGGTGTGGCGGGTATCGGCAGGTGTTTGTGTAGATACTATGTACTTAGAAGTAGTCTGTACGCAGACGGAATGGATAGCAGATACACTTAAGCGAGGCGATACGACGACACATTGTATGCCATTTGAGCTTGCTGGACCACTTACCAACTTGGTTGTGACATGTGTGCAGTGTGATCATAGTGAGCTGATCGTCACTGAGTCGCAGTGTTTTGAGGTGCGTGCATGGGCAGCAGGTGCGGATCAGTACCTATTAGTGGGATACGACAATTGGGGCTTGTCCGATACGTTGCACTATGTGCTGCATATACGAGATGAAGTAGGGCCATGGCCACAGGCTAATTCCGATAGGGATACGGTCCAGGTGGGGCAAGTAGCCAAGCTGGAGGTATTGGCCAATGACTTTTGGAATGAGCCGTTAATGCGGCTTGAGCTGTCACCTGTTTTGCTTGCGCAAAAAGGGGAGGTTCGCTTTGATGGGTACACATTGGTGTATGAGGCTAATCGTGTGAGTTGTGGCATGGATCGAGTGGCATATGAGCTGTGTGATAGGGTGGGATGTGATACAGCCATAGTGGAATTGTGGATACGCTGCCCCAGTCCTGCACCTTATAGTGGTTTTTCGCCTAATGGAGATGGGATCAATGATGTGTTTATCATCGAGCATATTGAACTTTGGCCTCGTAATAGTTTGACCATATTCAACCGTTGGGGAGAAGAGGTGTTTCATGCTCACCCTTATCACAATGATTGGGACGGCACCTTTGGGGGATTAGATTTGCCCGATGGCACCTATTTCTACTTGCTGGAATACGGCCAAGGGCAGCGCCAGACGGGCTATGTGCAGATCAGGAGATAGTAGGCTTGTGGCCTCATAGATCTATTTTGCGCAAGCGCCACCAAGACAAGCCCACAAATAGCGCAATATAGGTACAAGAAGTGAATATGGCTTCTGTAGGGGTGAGGTACAGGGCAAAGCCGTGTTCGCGAGCAAACTCGTCGGCATAGGACTGTGCGATCTCGGCAAATGGGGGTGGTAGTAGATCTTCAAAGGCATTGATGGGGTAGAATAAAAACGAGCGATTGTGGAAACGAGTGAAGTGGACGCCCCAGCGAAGCGCAGATTCGATAAAAAGCCCCCAGGCAAAATATAGAAAGATGCTCAGGCCAGTGCGTCGTATGAGCAGCCCCAGAAAAAGGCCGAAACTCATATAACCCATATTGAGCAGTAAATATCGGTAAGCCAGTTCGCTGTGTCTCCAGATGGTGTTCCAGTACACCTTGTCGGTATGCCACCAGCCGATGCTCACTGCACAGCATACGTACCATAAAGTAGCGGCTATGGAGAGTGCTAAGATGAAAAGCACTTTGCCACCCAGCCACTGTGTGCGACTCATGCCACACAGTATATTCTGGCGTATGGTGTGATGGGCAAACTCTGTAGTGATGAATAGAATGCTTATAAAGCCTAATGCCAGAAAGCTAAGCCAGTTGGCTTCGTAGCCCAGCCATTTCCAGATGTTGGGGAAGCCAATGATGGCGCTTGCCCCTCCTATGAAAGGAGGCAAGTCATCGGTAGCTACTCGATCGAGCATTCTGGCTACCAGAATGATACTTGGCATAGCTACCAGAAATAGCAATCCAATGATTTGGAAGGCCTTTTGGGTACGAAACTTTATCCATTCAATTTGGAGCAAGTACCACAGCATAGGGATCGTTTGTGCTTACGCAAAATATCGTGTTATTGGGTGAGTGCGAGAAACTCTTCCTCTAGTGATTTTTTTCGTGCTCGCAAATGTGTCAACACGATGCCGTGCTGAAATGCCAGTTGATTGATTCGGTCGGTTGGTAGGTGCTTGTCTACTTGGGCTATGAGTATCCCATTTCGTCGGTGTAGTTGACGAACTTGAGGCAGGGTGCGGAGCAGCGCGGCCAGTTGTTCGAGCTGGGCGGCAGCTATTTCTATTTCTACGTCATCGGTTAATAGGCTACCTACAGTACCTGAGGCCAGCAGGCGTCCTTGCTTGAGGATGGCGACGTGGGAACAGGTTTTTTCTACTTCGTCGAGGATATGGCTGGCCATGAGGATGGTGTGTCCTTGCGTGGCAATTTGCTGAATGATTGCACGCACTTCGGCAATGCCTTCGGGGTCGAGTCCGTTAGTGGGTTCATCGAGGATGAGTACTTCGGGATCACCGATGAGTACTGCAGCCAGAGCCAGGCGCTGTTTCATGCCCAAGGAGTACGTGCGAAAGGGCGCATGCATATGTGGGACTAAGCCGACCAGTTCGAGTAATTCTTTTAGGGCAGGCCGCGCAGCTTGTTTGATATGGGCGATAAGCGTTAGGTTGGCTAGGCCGCTGAGCCAGGGGTAGAAATTGGGGGTCTCCAGCAGGATACCCATGTGGCGGCGGGCTATGTGTGGCGGCATATGCCCGTCAAACCACTGATAGTAGCCACTATCGGCATGCAAAATGCCGGTGATAATCCCCAGGGTAGTTGTTTTGCCGCTGCCATTTGGGCCGAGGATGCCCCATATTTCCCCTTTTTCTACCGTTAGACTCAGTTGATTGAGTGCTTGGATGCGGCCGTATGATTTGCTGAGTTGCTCGATGTGTAGTATGGACATGTAAATTTTGCTAATATGGAATAGGTGATCATTACAAAACTAAATGCCAAGCTACACAAATTGTAAAAAGATCAAGGATGTTTTTTGCCAAAGGGTCTTCGTGCTCCACTATACCGTCATATAGTAGCACCACCTACATCTCATTTGCAAGGTGCAATCGAAGTGTAGGTGGTAGCGATATTATATGGGTATAGTTCAGCTTTCTAAGCCGAGCACTTCGGGGTTGAGTCCCATACTGGAGAAGCCGCCATCGTGGAATAGGTTCTGCATAGTGACTTTGCGCGACAGGTCGCAGAAGAGAAAGACCAGATAATTGGCGCATTCTTCAGCTGTGGCGTTACCCAGCGGCGACATTTTATCGGCGTAGCCGAAGAAGTCTTTGAAGCCCTTTACGCCACTACCTGCTGTAGTGACAGTGGGCGACTGAGATATGGTATTGACACGTACCTTGCGACGCATGCCCCAGTGATACCCAAAGCTACGGGCAATGCTTTCCAAGAGAGCTTTGGCTTCGGCCATTTCGTTGTAGTCGGGGAAGACGCGTTGGGCTGCGATATAGGTCAAGGCTGCAATGGAACCCCACTCATTCATGCCGTCAAGCTTCCACAGCGTTTGCATTACTTTGTGAAAAGAGATGGCAGAAATGTCGAGTGTTTTAAGCATCCAATCGTAGTTTAGATTGGTATAGGGGCGATTTTTGCGCACGTTGAGCGACATGCCGATAGAGTGAAGCACAAAGTCGATCTTGCCGTCGAAGTGCTCCATGCTTTTCTCGAAGAGGTTTTGGAGGTCGTCTAGGGAAGTAGCATCGGCAGGAATGACGGGGGCGTCGAGTCGTTCGCCCAGCTCCTGAATTTTGCCAAAGCGCATGGCAACAGGGGCGTTGGTGAGCACCAGTTGGGCACCTTCTTCATGGCAACGTTCAGCGGTTTTCCAAGCAATGGACTTTTCGTCGAGTGCGCCAAAGATGACGCCAGTTTTTCCTTTGAGCAGATTGTAAGCCATAGTTGTATGGTTTGTCGTTTAGTGAGCTTGCAAATGTAGTTTGTTCAACTGGTGCGTGCGCGTTGCAGTAGCTCGCGCGCGTTTTCAATGGCTGCGGGGGTAGGTGGATTTTGGCTTAGCATTGTGGCGATGGCTTCTACACGGCCAGCTTCATCGAGGCGCCGGATGTGTGTAGTAGTGCGTTGGCCTTGTATCTTTTTGTAGACGAAGTAGTGTGCATCGGCTTGTGCGGCTACTTGTGGTGCATGGGTAATGACGATAACTTGGTGGTCGTTAGAGAGCTTGCGCAAAATGGTGCCCATGCGCAGCGCTACATCGCCCGATATGCCTGTATCAATTTCGTCGAATATAAGTGTGGGCAGAGGGATGGCACTAGCCACTAGTGATTTAGTGACTAGCGTAAGGCGTGCCAGCTCGCCACCGGAAGCTACGTCTTTGATAGGCAGAAGACGACTGCCAGGGTTGGCAGCAAAAAGAAAAGTAACCTCGTCATAACCATTGGGGCCCAGTTGGGCTTGTCGGTTAAGTGCTACTTTGAAGCGTGCATGGGGTAATGCCAGACTTTGGAGTAGTGCTACGACTTGTGCTTCAAATTGGGGAATGGTGGCTTGCCTTTTTTGAGAAAGCGACTCGGCCATCTGTGCGAGCTGCTGAGCTGTTTGTGTTACTTCTTTTTCGAGTTCAGAGATTTGCTCGTGCAGATCTTCGAACGATTGAAGTTGGGTTTCGAGTTGTTGGGCCACGTCGAGTAGTTGCCCAATAGTAGTCGCTTGATGCTTTTGTTGCAGGCGGTAGAGCAGATCGAGCCTATCTTTTACCACGGCAGCCCGTTGGGGATCGAGTTCTATCGTTTCGGCGCGTTTTTCCACTTCGGTGGCGATGTCTTCTAGTTCTATGCGTACACTTTCCAACCTTTGATAAATCGCTTCAGTAGGCGAGTCGTAGCGCCTAATGTGGTTGATGGCTTGGTTGATTTGTGCGAGCTGGCTCAGTAGTGAGGGCTCTTGTTCGCTGAGGGCGATGAAGGCAGCCGATAGTACTTTTTTGATTTCTTCAGCGTGTTCAAGGCGTCGCAGTTCTTCTTCCAATTGTGTTTGTTCGCCTTCTTGGAAGTGAGCGTTGCGCAGTTCGTCGAGCTGAAATTGCAGCAGCTCTTGGGTTTGTTCGCTGTGTTTTTTTCGGGCTTTGAGTTGGTCGAGCTGGTGCAGGGCGTCGCGCCAACGTTGGTAGTGTTGTCGGAACTGATCGGCTTGCTTCTGGATGCCGGCTAGCGCATCGATCATGCGCAGCTGAAAGGATACTTGGTGTATGTCGAGTGTGTCGAACTGCTGGTGCAGATCGACTAGGGCTCTGGTAAGGGTACGCAGCACCTGTAAGTTGACAGGGGTATCATTGACAAAAGCTCGAGATTTGCCGGAAGGCAGCAATTCGCGCCGGATGATGCACTCTTCGTCATAGTCGAGCTCGTGCATTTGGAAGAAGGGTTGTAAGTCGTATTTGCCGATGTAGAAGGTAGCTTCTACGATGCATTTGCGTTGAGGCTCGTAGAGCGCTTTAAGGTCGGCACGTTCGCCCATGATGAGCCCTAAGGCACCCAGCAGGATGGATTTGCCGGCACCCGTCTCGCCTGTGATGATCGTCAGGCCATGGGGAAACTCGATTTCTAGCTCTTGGATAAGGGCGTAATTGCTGACCTTGAGGTGTTGGATCATGGTGCACTGGAGCTAATTGTAGCAATAGTAGGCCTTTGCATGCTAGGTGTGCAAAGTTAGCTCTTGGCAGGCAAATAAAAAGTGTAGTGTGTGCAATGTGCTCAGCCAGATATGAGTACACAAAAAGGGCTATACCCACGGGTATAGCCCTTTTTGTGTAGGTTATGGAAGGAGGATGACTTTTTATTGAGTTTTTGTATAGCGCTTGCGTTCTTTGATGCGTGCGGCCTTTCCGATGCGATCGCGCAAGTAGAACAGGCGCTTGCGACGCACCTTTCCGTGTTTCAGTACTTCGATTTTGACAATAGCAGGAGAAGTAAAGGGGAAGATGCGTTCTACACCAATGCCACCCGATACTTTGCGAACGGTAAAGGTTTTGGTAGCACCCGAACCACTAATCTGGATGACATCACCCTTGAATACCTGTATGCGCTCTTTATTGCCTTCCACGATTTTGTAGTGTACGGCTACCGTATCGCCAGCACGGAAGGCAGGCCAATCAGTTTGACGAGCTGTTTGCTCCTGTACGTATTTAATCAAATCGTCCATCAGTAAAAATATTTAAAGCATTCGGGTCCTCTGAAAGCGCCGCAAAGGTAAGATGTTTTTTGTTAGCTACACAATGGCTAATAGAAAAAAACGCGCGCGCCGTGCCCCCGCCCAGCACAGCGCGCGTGGGGATGTTTGGATTTATTGCCTTACGGCAAAATAAGCGGGGATGATACCGGCACTAAAGGCATCGACTTGTTGGCCCGCCATGTTATAGATGCGCACTTCGCCATCGCTATTGAAGTCGCCGGCATCAGAAGCGAGAAGCCAACCGCGGCTGTAGTCGAAGCCCAGGCTGTAGAAACTGCCACTGACAAATGCTTCGGTACGCAGTGTCGTGGCATCGATGGGATGTTGCCAGATAGCGCCCCCAAACCCATTGATAAAGAACAAGGTAGTGCCATCGGTATCGATTGTCAGGCGGCCCGATCCGGTTTCTATTTCGAATTGTTGGGCCACTGCGCCGTTGACGATTTGAACTAACTGGCCTTTAGCACCAGTGCTCCAATTGCCACTGCACACTACCCAGATAGCTCCATTTTGATCTTTGACTAAAGTGTTGGGGTTGGGCCCTACGACGATGGTCTGGACTAACTGTCGGTTTTCCAGGTCGATGACGGCCACGGTGCTGTCGGAACCGAAGCCACCGGCATTGGCTACGTAGAGGAGTTTACCGTCGAGGAGCAAACTTTCGGCGCCGCTGCCCGTGGCTATGGTCGCTTCTACTATTCGGCTGCTCAGATCGATAATTGCTACGCTACCGCTGGTGCCGTCAGCACCCCATTGGCTCAGATAGCCTTTGGCACCATCGACGATGAGGTAGCGTGGCAGCGCTACGCCTTCGATGGTGGCTAGTTGTTCGAAGGTATTGGCGCGGACTACTACGACTTTGTGTGCATTGTTGACGACGATGTATCCGAGACTGTCGCCAAAAGTGAGCGATTGGACGATATTGCCCAAGGGCTGCCCGTCATTGGCTTGCTGAAAGATGTTTTGCTTGGCCATGGCCGAGTCGGGGTGATACCAAGTAATCGTGCCCGTACCGTTTTGGAATGGGCCTTCGTTAGCTACGAAGATGCCACTTTCGTAAGGATAGCTGATGGGTTGGGTGTCGTCATTTCGTCGGCATGAAGCCAACAGGACGAGGGCCAAGAGGGCCCAGCTGAGCTTGCGCAAAGGTTGCATGAGTTTTTTCATTTTGGTGGTTAATGAATTGAGTTGCCCGATGGGCAACAGCCCATCGCGCTTGGAGAACCCAAAGTGTTGAAGACGATTACCACCACAGCACGCTAATAGGTGCTTGCCCGAGATGGCTTTCAAGGAAAGGAAGATGGCTTTCATCTCCAACGCTTTTAGCCCGAAAGCAATGGAGTATATGTAGGCTTTGGCAGGTCTTCTGACTTGCTCTCTGCTGCGGGCGGGGCACAGCAAGCACGGCCGCCTTCCCGTCCGTATGAGGCATGATGTTGCTGCACAGGTGTATTGGACAGTGGCTATACTTGGCCGTGCGTGTCAAGAGCTTACAGCTGCGGGTACAGTTCAGGATTCTCACCTGATTCCCTCTTGCCTCTCCCTATGGAGAACCAAAGCCGCGGCAAAGGTAAACAAGCAAAGTGGTTTTGTCAGTAGTAGTGCGCATGTAGTCGTGTATCGTATGGGCAGGGTGGCTAATGATGGTATCTTGCGTTGTGTGTTTTGGGCGTCGTTCAATCCTTAAGGGTAGGTGCTTCAACAGTCGGGCTGGGCGGCGTAGTAGATATTTGAGTTTTTCGGTATGAGCTAAAGAAGGCGCGTAGCCGCATTTCTAGTACGCCGCGAATAGCTTCTTTGACGATGCCTTTGCTCATTTTTGATTGCCCTTCAATGCGGTCGGTGAAGGTGATGGGGATTTCAATAAGGCGGAAACCCAATTGGCGGGCAGCAAATTTCATCTCGATTTGGAAGGCATAGCCGATAAATCGGATTTTGTCTAAGTCGAGTGTTTCGAGTACCCTTCGGTGATAACATATAAAGCCTGCTGTGGGGTCTTTGATAGGCATACCTGTAAAGAGGCGTACATATAGTGAGGCGCCCTTCGACAACAGGATGCGGTCGGTAGGCCAATTGACCAGTTTGCCCCCACGTACATATCTGCTGCCAATAGCCATGTCGGCCAGGCCAGTAGCTACTGCTTGGCGTAGGCGTAGTAGATCTTTGGGGTTGTGCGAAAAGTCGCAGTCCATCTCAAACAGATATTTATATCCTTGCACCAACCCCCATCGAAATCCCGTGATGTATGCCGTACCTAGCCCTAGCTTGCCAGGGCGTTCGATGAGGTAGAGGGAATGCGGGTAGCGCCTTTGCAGTTGGCGTACAATGTTGGCGGTGCCATCGGGTGAGCCATCATCTACGATGAGGATGTGGAAGGGATGCGGTAGGACATGTACCGCTTCAACCATGCGGGCTACATTTTCCGCTTCGTTATAGGTAGGAATAATGACAAGACTATCGCTCAAGGGTCAATCGAGTTTTTGGTGGTCAAGTGGTTGGATTGTTTGCCTATTGTGAAGGAGGTAAAATTAGGAGAATTTCAATTTGCCAATAGTTTTGACACGCGTTTTTCAAAAGCTTAAAAATCGTTCATCAAACGACGTGCACGCCGCCCCATTTTGTCTTGCATGATAGTGCCATCCACAAAATTGGTGCCTTCCAACTCGTTGGGGTTGTTTCGATAAAGCATGACTTCCCAGCGAGGATTGTTGACTTCGCCGCGCACAGTGGAATGTAACAATTTAAAGTCACCACTGGCAAGAGATGGGTTGTAAAAGAGGAATTTAACATTAGTTTGGCCGGTGCGGGGCAAGTAGTTGTAACTCCATATTTCATAGGGTGGGGCGTCGGGTTCATCTTCTACGGTGATTATGTCGTCAGGCGCCCCGTATTTGAGAAAGACATAGCCTCGATCGGTTTCAAACCCATAGCCGAAACCCGATCGGAATTTGCGGTCTACTGCACGTGCAATAGCCATAAAAGATTGGTAGGCCTGTTGTGGATGATTGGGATTTTGCTGAGTCCAATAGTGGAAGAGAAAAAGGCGTTGAGCGGCTATGTCACCGCTTTTAAGTAGCTTATTGAGTAGCTGCCCGTCAGAATCGTTGATTAGGGGCGCTATAGCTCTGAGGCTATAGTGAAGCTGGGCAGAATCCAGTGTAGCGACAAACTCACTATTTAGTGACATTTGGGCCAAGGCTTCACGCGATATGTTTAGGTAAGGGTTGGTGCGGTGGAAGCGCACACTTTTTTGCGAAAGCAGTGTCTTGTGTGCGTCGCGCACTTCCACTTCAAGGAGGTAATTGCCCGAGGGGAGTTGGCGAATGTCAGCCTGCATGAGTATGGGCACGATGGGCGCGGGTCCTTTCTTTTTGTGCCCAATCATGACAGGCGTGACATGCCCCTTATCGGTGATGTAGTTGATACGCCAGGTAAGTACGAAGGTCGTATCGGGCAGACTGTCGGTGTCGTATAGTTCATTGTAAAAAATGAGTCGATCACATTGTTTGTGGTATAAGTTGAATGGAAGAGGCTGTAGATAGAAGCCATTTTTCACGAAGGGGCCTGTGCTGTCGGTGGGGAAAAAGGCTTGGAGTAGTTGTATGTCTGATTGGCTGGGGACTTGGTGGAAAGCGTATTTCAGTGGGCGGTGAATGGTGAACACCCTGTCGGGCTGGTGTGGATCGGTTAGTTGTACTTCGAGCTCCATATTGCCTTGGGGAAGGACAAACCGCCATTGGTGTACGATGTCTATGGGAAAGGGACTGATCGGGCTGAGCAGCAAGGCTTTTTCCGCTCGAATGCATTGATCTGATTTTTTGACTAATATCAACACTTGTACTTGTGCTTGTAGGCTGTCGTGACCGAGTGTATCGAACTGGAGGGTGTGGCCTACGACATGGAGGTTAAGCTCCAGCACATTGCCTTGGCCAGGATGTTTGAAGCGTAGGACTTGGATGGAGGCATTGAGTGCTGAACTACTTATGGGTATGAGGAGATAAATGCCCATATGCAAGAGCCAGCGATACATAATGCGGGGTTTTAGTAATTGAAACGGTGGATTGCACAAAAAGATGTAATAGGCATGAGACAAATTGGGCAATGGCCAAATGTGTGTGATCTTTATGGAGTAATGATTCGGTAGAGACTGGTAATTTACCAGTGAGATGGATACCAATGGGGGTGTAGCAACGGGATGCATGCCATGACTACCGGCTGGACGTATAGAGTGGTGCGCGTAATAACTCCTTGCGTGAGTAGTCCGATGGCACCTCCTTTGTGTTTGGTGTTCGATTGTTGAAAGAGTTCGTCCATAATGGATCCCAGCTCAAGTCCTTTTTTGAGCTTTTCACTAGCTATCTGGGGCAGTGGAAATGCTGCCGAACGGGCACGACCTTGTCGCTGTGGGGTAGCTACTACTACCCATGCAAATGCTTCCATAAGGGAGCCTACAGGATGAACGCCACCTTCTATGCCGATCCACAAATCAGCATGGGGGGCGCGTAGGCGTGCTGCTTCGACACGCTGTTGTGCACCACGCAAAGTTTCTGAATTGCTCATGGGTTGGTCGGCTACACCACTGGGCACTGAAAGACCACTGATTTTTAGCTTGTCGCCAAAAACCAGCTTTAGTCCTTGGTGTGCAGCTGCTATTTTGACGGGGTTAAGTGAAGCAACTACCACGTTCATTGTAATTGTTGTTGGGACGTCGTGTCAGCCATGGCTTTTTCCAGCAAGAGTTTATATACAAAATGGTGAATACGCATGGTAGCTGTCATGAGCGTATCTTGGAAAGATACGATTTCGTATTGTGCCTCAAGTCCTGGCACTTGTTGGTAGAGTGTCTGGTGGTCGAGCGACCATTGTCCCTGTTGGCGTGTACCTCCCAGGTTGGTGTACATGGTACCGTTGGACAGTAGCTCCAAGTATGCACCACTGAGGCGATCAGTGGGGCGATTGTTAAAGATAGCCTCGCGCACGTCCCATCGGCCGATGAGTTGATCATGTAGGGAATTGGCAGAGGAATATTGGTCGGTGCCATTGGTGCATCCCATTCCGGTAATTACCAAAAGCAGCAGGGCTGAGGCGAAAAATTGTCTGATCATAGCTCTCAGAATAGTATGTAGGTAGTTGATGAGCTCAAAGGTAAGATTTGTAATGGCAAAGCCGGTAATGTGGTAAATGAGGGTAGTGCATTGTAGGTGGTAGAGATTGAGGTGGCGAAGGAAATTTGGTGGGCTGATTGACTCGAAGGGGGAGTTGTTGTGGGCGAATTTTTTACTTGAGTGATCTTTTTACCTTATTTGCGGGCAAATAACTCATCATATGAAAGCAGTTGTGCTCACAGATATTGGCGCATTTCCAGTAGTGCGAGATATGCCTGAGCCCCGACCTCTTAGGGGGCAGGTAGTGGTGTCGTTGCAGGCAGCGGCACTCAATCACCGCGACTTGTGGATTGTGCAAGGCAAATATCCGGGCATTAAGGTAGGGACGATTTTGGGCTCTGACGGGGCAGGACTAATCGATGACCGGGCAGTACTTATCAACCCGTCTTTGGGTTGGGGAGATGATCCACGCGTCCAAGGGACTGACTACGAGATTTTGGGTATGCCGCGGCATGGTACTTTTGCCGAATATGTAGCTATTGAGTCGAGCCAAGTAGTGGATATGCCGTCTCATCTGAGTTTTGAACAGGGGGCTGCCTTACCTCTGGCGGGCCTGACGGCATGGCGTGCTTTGTTCACCAAAGGACAGCCGCAGTACAATGATCGCATTCTCATCTCGGGTATTGGCGGAGGCGTGGCATTGATGGCCTGTCAGTTTGCGTTGGCTGCGGGATATGAGGTGTGGGTCACTTCGGGCCATGATAGTAAGATTGCACGGGCACGCCAACTGGGCGTGGCTGGTGGTGTCAACTATCGACAAGCTGACTGGCACAAAGAGCTCAAGGCACGAGCGGGTCTTTTCGACCTGATTATCGACAGTGCGGGTGGGAGCAGTTTTGGCTTGTTGGCTCAACTGGTTGCGCCTGCAGGACGAATAGTGATTTATGGCGGCACGTTAGGTGCTATTGAAGGGTTGAGCCCTCAGACGCTTTTTTGGCGCCAGGCTACCATTTTGGGTACGACTATGGGCACACAGGAAGAATTTGCGAAGATGATCGCCTTTGTAGCTGAGCATCGCCTGGTACCCGTAATCGATTCTGTGTGGCCACTGGCGGAAGCTGATGGGGCTTTTGCCAAAATGCAGGCGGGCCAGCAATTCGGCAAAATTGTGTTAAAACCTTAGAAGTGGGTGGTAAATTCGGATGATCTGATGAAGCGCATAGGTTTGATGTCGGACACACATGGGTTTTTGGACGAGCGCGTGGCGCACTATTTCGATGCCTGTGATGAGATATGGCATGCAGGTGATATTGGTACAGAGGCGGTGGCCGACTGGCTTGAGTCGTTCAAGCCGCTACGGGCTGTGTATGGCAATATAGATGGGCCTGCTTTGCGCCAGCGATATGCCGAGGATGTGCTGTTTAGTTGTGAAGGACTAAAGGTGTGGATGATACATATCGGCGGCTATCCGGGCCGCTATGTGCCACGGGTAAAGAAGCTACTGCCGAAATACCAGCCAGATCTGTTCGTGTGCGGGCATTCCCATATACTCAAGGTGATGCCCGACACACGCCATCATTTGCTACACCTAAATCCCGGTGCCTGTGGACGAGAAGGATTTCACAAAGTAAATACCCTTCTGCGCTTCACTTGCCACGAAGGGCAGGTGCGCGACTTGGAAGTGATCGAATTAGGCCCGAGAGGTGCCGGTCGGTCGTTGGTTTGAGTGCGTGTCAGAGGATCACACTTAGATCCACGATCAGGATGCGTGCACAGGTGGTGGTTTCCATAATTGCCTGGTTTGGTGGTAGTAAATCACTTTAAACCAGGGCAAGTGCTTGTAGGGAGGATATTTACAATGGCATCGGCATTTGGGAAAAGGCATGTGGTAGGTCTTTAGGTCTACGGGGGGCTTGCTCTGATGAGGCATTAAGATGCCTTGTATCGATTTTTGTCCGCGGGAATGATGAGATATCAACTTAGGGCTTAGGCTTGAGTGGATGTAGTCATATCTGTGAAAAAATGTGACGAGCGTATATGGCTGTTTTTCCGAAAGGAAAAATAAAAGGCCGATCGCATGTAGTGTGATCGGCCGAGGAAATTAATTGGTTTTGTCAACCGTAGCTATGAATGCAGTTCGTCGTATGGCTTCAGTACGTGTGGTTTAGTTTGATAGCCTGCTGCTCTGTCAAAGAAGCAGGTATTCTATCGTTGGGGCTATTCACTTGCCCTATGAGGCTATCCCATACAGGAGCCGCATGCAGGGCGTTGAGGTAGGCTTTTACGGACGCTACGACGATATCGGTGTCGAGACCAAAGCCATTATAGGTACGGCCCTTGTGTTCGACACGCACGTGTACTTGGGCTGTGTCGTAGCTGCCATTGGTAATGGATTGCACGAGGTATTCTTCGAGGTGGATTTTTTTGTTGAGGATGCGATCTACGGCGCGGTAGGCGGCATTGACAGGGCCATTACCTGTTTCGCTGGCGCGGTAGAGGTATCCGTTATAAGCGAGTTCTACTGTAGCTACGGGGTGTAGTGGCTTGCCACACAGGATTTGTAGGCGTTTGATCGTAGGTTTGTGGGTGCGTGCCTGGCTGCCTTCCATCATTTCGCGCAGATCGTCTTGGGTAATGTCTTTTTTGTTGTCGGCTAGTACCAAAAATTTGGCGTAAGCCTTTTGGAGCTCTTGTTGGCTGAGCTGGTAGCCCAACATGCGCAGATGGTGGTTGAGCGCGGCTTTACCTGAGCGTGCCGTCAGAATGATGCTCGATTGGGGAATACCGACGTCTTCGGGGGCAATGATCTCGTAATTCTCGCGGTGTTTGAGCACACCATCTTGGTGGATGCCTGAGGAGTGGGCAAAGGCGTTGCGCCCTACGATGGCTTTGTTGGGTTGTACGGGCATGCGCATCATGCGCGAGACGAGCTGACTGACGGCGTAGATCTTTTGGCTTTGAATGTGGGTGTGAAAGCCCAGGTGTTTGTGGGTTTTCAAGATCATGGCCACTTCTTCCAAAGAGGTGTTGCCTGCACGTTCGCCGATGCCGTTGATAGTGACTTCAACTTGGCGGGCACCGTTAAGAATACCCGCAATGGTGTTAGCTGTAGCCATGCCTAGGTCGTTATGGCAATGGCAGGAGATGATGGCCTTATCGATGTTAGATACGTGATTCATCAGATAGCGAATTTTGGCGCCATACATTTCCGGCAAGCAGTATCCTGTGGTATCGGGGATGTTGACTACTGTGGCACCTGCGGCAATGACACGTTCGACCATGCGAGCCAGGAATTCGTCGTCGGCTCTGCCAGCGTCTTCGGCGTAGAATTCCACGTCGTCTACAAAGCGGCGTGCATAACGCACTGCGGCTTCTGCGCGTTGTAGGATTTCTTCTCGTGTGGAGTTGAACTTGTATTTGATGTGGTAGTCTGAAGCGCCAATGCCCGTGTGGATGCGTTTGCGGCGTGCATGTTGGAGTGCTTGTGCCGCTACTTCTATATCTTTTTCTACGGCACGTGTTAGTGCACAGATGACGGGTTCACTGACGGCTTGAGAAATAGCTTCTACCGACTTAAAGTCACCTGGGCTCGAGATGGGGAAGCCAGCTTCTATAATATCTACGCCAAGTGCTTCGAGCTGCCGGGCGATGACCACTTTTTCTTCGGTATTGAGTTGGCATCCGGGTACTTGTTCGCCATCGCGCAAAGTAGTATCGAATATAAATATTTTTTTGCTCATAGCTCGCTATTTTCCAGTTGATGAAGTACAATGGGTTTATGCTTTAAAAAGGTGTTTGGATTCAGGGAGCTGGGGAGGAAAGCGCCACCATGGGCACGAAGCTGGCCACTAGCTTGCCTATCTGTTGCGTACCCACCACTTTTGCCGCAGGTGTATGTGGTTGTGCTAAGTCGGGGGTACGCCAGCCTTCGGCAAGTAAATGGCTCACACTGTTCCAGATGGCGTGGGCGGCCTCATGCCAGCCGAAGGCGTGTTCGAGCATGAGTGCTGCCGAAAGAATGGCGGCTAGTGGGTTGGCTTTATCGGTACCAGCCAGATCAGGAGCTGAGCCATGTACGGGTTCAAACAAGCCGATTTGTGCACCGGTAGAAGCTGAGGGCAGCATACCTAATGAGCCAGTTAGCTGCGCTGCTTCGTCGGTGAGGATGTCTCCAAAGAGGTTGCTCGTGACTACTACGTCGAATTGGCGAGGCGCTCGGATGAGCTGCATAGCGGCGTTATCGACGTACATGTGATGGAGTTGGACGTCGGGGTAGTTTTTGGATTCAGTAGTTACGGTTTCTCGCCACAATCTACTGCTCTCCAATACATTAGCCTTGTCGATGGAGTGTACTATTCTTCGCCGTTGTCGGGCTGCTTCGAATGCCATGCGGGCAATTCGCTGGATTTCTTGTCGGGAATAGGTCATGGTGTCCCACGCGCGGTTACGCGCCTTGTCGCGGCCTTTAGGCTGCCCGAAGTAAATGCCACCGGTGAGTTCGCGGAAGAAGAGAATATTGGTGCCCTGCAGTATTTCGGGCTTGAGGCTTGAGGCATCGAGTAGTTCGTCGAAAATGCGTATGGGGCGTATGTTGGCAAACAGGTGTAGGTTTTGCCGCAAGCGCAATAGCCCTTGCTCTGGTCGTATGGGTGTGGAAGGATTTCTGTCGTATTGAGGATGCCCAACTGCCCCTAGAAGAATGGCGTCGGCGCGTCGGCAGGCAGCTAAAGTATCAGGTGGTAGTGGATCGCCAGTAGCTTCAATGGCAGCATGGCCAATAAGTGCTTGTTCGAATGAAAGGCTATAGCCAAATACTTGGGCTGTAGTTTCGAGTACTATACGGGCCTGGGCCACTACTTCGGGGCCAATGCCGTCGCCTGGTAGCAGGACAATGTGTTTTGTTTGTGGCTTCATATATGTGTTTTTGTTGGAAAGGATTCAGAGCGATATTTCTCCCAGGCTTCAATAGCTTCGCGGCGCGATAGGATGTAGTCTATATCGTCGTAGCCGTTTAGGAGGCAGAGTTTTTTGTAAGGATCGATGTCGAAAGTGACATTGCGATTCAATGCGGGAATGTGCATTTGTTGCTGTGCCAAGTCGATGATCAGCTGCGTGCGGGAGTTGGCTTCGATTTGTTGGAAGAGCGCCTCGAGCAAGGTTTGATCAATTTGCACGGGTAACAAGCCATTGTTGAGGGCGTTGCTTCGGAATATGTCGGCAAAAAAACTCGATACAATCACTTTGAAGCCATAGTCGGCCAAGGCCCATACAGCGTGTTCTCGGCTCGAGCCGCAACCAAAATTTTTACCGGCGACAAGGGCTTGAGCTCCAGCATAGCGTGGATCGTTGAGGGGGAAATCAGCTACGGGGCTACCATCGGGCAGATAGCGCCAGTCGGCAAAGAGATGGTTGCCAAATCCTTCGCGTGTGGTGGCTTTGAGGAAGCGGGCAGGAATGATTTGGTCGGTGTCGATATTTTCTATAGGCAGTGGTATGCAAGTTGTTTTGATCATGTGCATGGCATTTTTAGTGTAGTGAGATAGCCTAATTCAGGCAAGGAGCTTGCGTACATCTGTAATGCGGCCTGTAATGGCTGCAGCAGCAGCCATGAGTGGGCTGGCCAGTATGGTACGTGCGCCAGGCCCTTGGCGCCCTTCGAAGTTTCGGTTAGAGGTGCTGATGCAGCATTTGCCAAAAGGCACTTTATCTTCATTCATAGCCAAGCAGGCCGAGCATCCGGGTTGTCGCAGCTGAAAGCCAGCACTTTCAAATATTTTGTCGAGGCCTTCGGCGCGTGCTTGTGCTTCCACTTGCTTTGATCCAGGCACGATCCATACCGTGACACCAGCAGCTTTTTTCTTGCCTTTAACGAGTTGGGCTACGGCGCGCAGGTCTTCAATTCTAGCATTGGTACACGAGCCGATAAATACGTAATCTACAGGGTGGCCTTCGAGTGGTTTGCCCGGCTCAATACCCATGTATTCGAGGGCTTTAGCTTGTGTGTGGTCGGTGGGGTGGGGTACGGGTTGGCTGATGCCTACAGCCATGCCGGGGTTGGTGCCATAGGTGATCATAGGTTCTATATGGGAGGCGTCGAAGGTGTGTACCTTGTGGAAGGTAGCGCCTTCATCGGTATGGAGTTGCCGCCAGCGCGCCACGGCTTTGTCCCAAGCGTACCCCTTGGGGGCGAAGGGGCGACCATAGAGGTACGCAAAGGTGGTGTCGTCGGGGGCGATCATGCCACCACGTGCCCCCATTTCGATGCTCATGTTGCACACCGTCATGCGGCCTTCCATGCTGAGGCTGGTGATGGCACTACCTGCGTATTCTACGAAATGCTTAGTGCCACCAGAGGTGGTGAGCTGTGCGATGAGGTAGAGGATGAGGTCTTTTGCAGTTACGCCGGTGGCGAGTGTGCCATTGACTTCGATGCGCATGCGGCGCGGTTTGTATTGCAGCAGGCACTGGGTAGCGAGTACTTGCTCTACTTGGCTTGTGCCGATGCCAAAGGCGATAACGCCAAAAGCGCCATGTGTACTGGTATGGCTATCGCCACAGACGATTGTCATGCCGGGCTGGGTGAGCCCCAGTTCGGGGCCAATGACGTGTACGATGCCTTGTCGTTCGTGCCCTAAGCCGTATAGTTCGATGCCGAATTCGGCACAATTGGCTTCGAGCGTAGCTACTTGCTTGCGCGAGAGCGGTTCGCCAATGGGCAAGTGCTGGTTGCGTGTGGGCACGTTGTGGTCAGCAGTGGCGGTCGTGCGTGCTGGGCGGAATACGCGCAGGCCACGGCGGCGCAGCCCATCGAATGCTTGTGGCGAGGTGACTTCGTGGATGAAGTGCCGGTCTATATACAATAGATCTGGAAAGTCAGCCCGACGCTCAACTACGTGGCTATCCCAGACTTTGTCGAATAGCGTAGTGGGATGAGGATAGTATGTCTCCTTCATTTTTTTGAAAATTGCAGATATTTGAGCGATGTCCTGCCGAATAATTCCTACTTTGATATGGATCAGATCACATAGAATAAAGGGACTTGCTGGCTTTTCCTTGTGGCAAAAGGCAAGCGTAAAGCTATTTGTGTCCTACCCAGCGATTGAAACCAGAGTTCTATTCCATAGCTATGCCTGAGTAAAGGTGTATTTGTGGTAAGTTGTTGATTAACACTTGATTAAACAATACTCTGCTCCAATGGCCAGTATACAGACCGACAATTTGTTTAACTTGATCAAGACCTTGACCAAAGCAGAAAAGCGTTCGTTTAAGCTGTATGCCAACCGCATCCAGGGGAAGGATCAGGCCAAATTTGTCAAGCTGTTCGACATTCTGGACAAGCAGCGCGAATACGATGAAGAGGCTATTTTTCGAAAGGCACCTGAGATCAAGCGATCGCAGCTATCCAACCTCAAGCGCCATCTGTATAAGCAGTTGCTCACTAGCTTGCGCCTGATACACATACATAGGCATGTGGATATCGAGATCAGGGAGCAGATAGATTTTGCACGCTTGCTTTATGGCAAGGGGTTGTATATGCAGAGCTTGCGCATTTTGAAGAAGGCGAAGGAAGAAGCGTATTTTTCCAATCAGGATTTGTTGCATTTGGAAATCATCGAATTTGAGAAGCTCATAGAGTCGCGTCATATCACAGGCAGCATGGCCAAGCGCGCGGATGAGTTGGCTGAAGAGGCAGAGCAGCGCAGCCGTATTATTTTCAATACCTCGCGCCTGTCCAATCTTTCGCTTAAGCTATATGGCTTTTATTTGAAGTCGGGCCTGGTGCGCAATGAAAAGGATGCCTACTTGCTCGAGGAATTCTTCAAGGCCAACATGTTGGACTTACCCTACGATACGCTTACCTTTTTTGAAAAAATTTACTGGCACGCGGTCTATATCCGATACTACGGCATTTTGCAAAACTTTCCCATGTATTACCGGCATGCGCAAAAATGGGTGGAGCTGTTTGATGCATTTCCCGAAATGAAGGAAAAGGACCCTGACTTGTATGTACGTGGGTTGCACTTTTTGCTAGAGGCCTATTTTTATACCAATAGTTATGGGCGATATGATGAAGTGTTGGGCGAGCTGAAGTCCATTTTGGACAAAGGCGACAAGCTCAACATGATGACGCGGGTGCAAGGCGGTATTTTTTACTATACGGCGCTGCTCAATAAACATTTCATGCGGGGCACCTTCTCTGAAGGCCTAGAGGTGGTGCCTGAGTTAGAGGCTTGGTTAGCAGCACACGATCTGTACATCGATTGGCATCGGCAGTTGATCTTTTTCTACAAAATTGCGTGCTTGTACTTTGGCAGTGGGGATAATAACACAGCAATTGACTATCTCAACAAGATCATCCATTATCATTCGGGTGCTTTGCGGCAAGACTTGCAGTCGTATGCTCGCCTCTTGCACTTGATATGCCATTACGAACTGGGGCATTACAACTTGTTGGAATATTTGGTCAAGTCGGTGTATCGCTTTCTCAATCGCATGGAGGATCTCAATGGCGTACTTAGAGAGATATTGCGCTTTTTGCGCCGCGAGCTATATGCCGACGATAGGCGCCTAATAGAGGCTTTTGGCGAGTTGAAGCAAACCTTAGAGCGAATGCAAGATGATCCTTACGAGCGCCGTTCGTTCCTCTACTTGGACATCATTTCCTGGCTGGAAAGTAAAATTGAGCACATACCTGTAGAGCAAGTGGTTCGCCGCAAATTTTTATTGCGCCAGTAAAATCAAGATGTGCCTATCTCACAGCGGGATTCTGCCTAACCTTTGTACACTATTTTCCATATGGTACCTTTCACTGAATCGCTCACGTACAGTGCGCCATCAGGGCCTATGGCAAGGCCCATAGGGCGATGTGTGGCTTGTGAGGGCGATTTAATAGTGTCTTTACCAGCAAAGTGATCGGCAAATACGCGCCATGGGCCGGAGGGTAGTCCTTCTTTCATGGGGACAAAAGCGATAAAGTAGCCCTTTTGAGGCAGTGGAGCGCGGTTCCACGAGCCGTGGAAAGCGATGAAGGCACCGCCTTGGTACGTCTCGGGGAAGTGATGGGCGGTATAGAACACCAGGTCGTTGGGTGCCAGATGCCCAGGAAAAGCCAGGATGGGTTGTTTGGCTTGTGCACATCGCCCCACTTTTTTGCCGTCGCCACCATATTCGGGGGCGAGTACTTTTTTCCCTTCCAACTGATCGTAGTAGCAATAGGGCCACCCGCAAAAATCACCTACTTCTATTTGGAAGAACTCCTCTGCGGGAAGCTCGGCACTGAGTTGTTCGTCGTATAGCTGAGGCCAAAATTGGTAGAGTTGGTCGCGACCGTGCTGTACGACGTACAACTTGCCCACGTCGAAGTTCCAATCCAGTGCTATGGCATTGCGTATACCCGATGCATAGCGCGTGCCTTCGGCAAATTGTTGAGCGAGGCGGTCATCGGCAAATTGCCAAATGCCGGCGTGCTTTTGGAGCTGTGGGCAAGGATCTATACCGGGTGATCCTGCTGTGCGTTTGCTCTTCATACAGGCATTGGAAGGTGCACCGACATTGACGTACAAGTGCCCTTTGTCGTCAAAGGTGAATGACTTGGCAGCATGCTCTTGTTGTTCGGGAAATCCGCCTACGACGAGTTCGCGTTCGTGAGGTTTTGGTACCAGCTCGTCGGGATGGAGTGGGTAGCGATATATGGCCTGGTCGGAGCTGCAATATAAATACCCCTTGTGAATGGCGATGCCTGTACCAGTATGATCTCCAAACCAGGCGACTATATCAGCTCTGCCATCGCCTGTGGTGTCGCGCAACGCAACAATCCCCTTACCACGTACCAATCGGTTCATTTGTACGTAAATGTCGCCATTGCGATTGACGGCTATGTGACGTGCACGTGGTCCCACACCTGGATGCACGACGATGGCCTTGAAGCCATCGGGTAGCTCAATGTGATCGTCATAGAGGGGAGTTGCTGATGGAGCAGGTGATTGGTCTTGGGAATTTGGCGTGGGCTGGCACGCCCACCATGGCCATACACTAATCCATATCAACGCGATGTGCAGCAAGTGTTTCATGAGTCGAGTGGTTGCAATACGCCTTGAAAGGTACAAAAAACCCTTTACACTATACGAGTATAGAGTGCAAAGGGCGAGGAATTGAAAAGGTTTGTAACCTGGATGAAGGTAGATGCTTTTGTAGAATACCACCAAGAAAATGGCCAAAATTTTGTCTAAAAGCCCGAAAAGGCAGCATCTACGTTGTTTTTGGAATAAGGAATATTGATAAAATCTAATGCGCCGGGCTTGACGCGCAAGAAAAAGCTGTAGGTACCGCGCAAGGGCTGCCAGTTGAAACCCATTTCCCAACAATGCAAGTTGCGGTAAAAACCCAGATCGGGATAGGTAAGTTGCTTGCTCACCAAGTCGTAGCCTATATTACCCACCGTGAGCGACCAGTTGGGTGAGAGTGCTATATTGCCACGCATACTGATATTGTGGATGGTCACTTCTGTTTGCGTGTTGTTGTCTTGAGCTTGTGCCCGGATGTTGATCTGGTGGTTGATGCTGAAGTTCTCGAATAAGCTGAGCAAGTCTTCTTCCTGAGTTCGTTTTTGACCTGGTGGCACTTGTGCTTCTGCTTCGTCGGTCTGTATGCCTCGCAGTAGGTCGCGCAATCGCTTGACGGTGAGTCGCGTGCTGAGGGCTGCTGTAAATTGCACAAATCGCAGAGGTTTACCGGTGTGGTCTATGTAGAGCTGGTCGATCTTTTTGCCATTGGCATCGAGTTGATAGGGGTCCCACTCGCCGCCAAAGCTGAGCGTGCTGATGCCGTTAAAAAAGGCCGTGTTGCCCGACAGGCGCACAGGCGACCACTTTAGCGAATCGGCAGCAAAGTTGTACGAGCCCGATACGTTGAGTGAGCGCAGCAAGCTGACTTTTCGGGTACTAGAGTCGCGGCGCGACCAAAACTTGCCTTCAAATGTATTGCTAATTTGATAGCTTATAGCCATCTGTTTGCCTGAAGTGGAGGGCTTGTCGAATATGCCGCGTTCAAAGATGGAATAGCACGTCAACTCATCACTGCGTATATCGGTTTTGACGTAGTCAAAATAACCCCAATCAGGGTTGGTATAGTCGGGGGAATAGTTAAAGGATAGGTTGGGCTTCATCAAGTGGCGCAAGCCGCGTACCCATCCTTTTTTGAACAGTACAGTGCCAAACAAGTTGGTGCCTATGCGAAAGCCCATGTTGAACTGTCGCAGTGGTTTGAAGCCCGACTCGACGATATCTTGCACGCTGCCATAGCTGAGCGTATCGTACACGATCTGAAAATCGGTAGAGTCATCGGGGTTGTAAGTCGTGTCAAGCTTGATTTCCTTTTCGGGGTCAAAAACGAATTGTTTGCGTATGGTGTTGAAGTACCACACTTCCTTGTAATTGATATTGGGGCCTACCTGAAAGTATTTCAATACGTTGAAACTGGCACTGCTACTCACCGTATGACGCACGCCATATTGGGCGTCTCGAAGCGTTTGCTTTTGGAACAGGGAAGTGTCTTGGGCTGTAAAGGTGTTGCGCGCTTCACCCGTATAGCGCAAGTTGAAGCGCTCATACCATCGTTCGGGGCCAATGCGCTCTTTTCGCCGAAAGGGGTAGATCGTCTGCGTTTGGAAGTTGATATTGGGAAAAGAGATGGTCATTTGCCGCGTATTGGTGTTTTGCGAATGCGTAAAATTGACCGACAGCGTATAGGGGCCGTCAAAGCGACGCGACCAAGACAGGTTTGAAGTCAGTTGGCTTTGCAATACGCTTTGGGCGTCATTGCGGTTGACGCGCTGAAAGTTGTTCGTCTGGATGTTGATGTTGCCACTAAACCTTTGATAGGGGTGCGCATTGGCATCTTGATTGTGCGACCAGCGCAGGCGCATGGAAGGCTCGAACTGAGGCATGCCTTCAATTTCTACCCGCCGGCTGGCGTAGCCCAGCTCAATCGTTCCATTGTACTTGTAGCGTTTTCGATAGCGCGCCGAAGCGTTGATACCCCAGGTGCCTTTCAGGTAGATGTCGCCAGTAAGCGTCAGATCCCAATAGTCGTTAATGGGGAAATACCAGCCTACATTGCGCAAGCCAAAGCCCCATTGATCGGAGTATTCGTAGTCGCGTGGGAAGATTAGGCCCGTGCGTTTGCCTTTTGTGATGGGGAAAAAGCCAAAAGGCAGCCACAGTGGTGTGGGTATGTTGGCAATTTCCAGATTAGAGGGGCCTACGATGACTAGCTTGTCGGGGATAAGCATTTGCTTTTTGCTGTGGATGCCGAAGTGCGGATGGGGCAGGTCGCAGGTGGTGAATAGGGCATCTTGATTGTAGATGGTATCGTGTGCTGTGGTGTCTTGGGCACCGACAAATTTGGTCTTTTTGCTGAGCACATATACGCCCTGTTGGGCAGTGCGTGAGTCGTATACGATGCCCTTGCGCGTTTGGAAGTTAAAGCGAATTTTGCGTGCTGTGAATTGCTGTTCTCCCTCGGAGAAAATGGGCATGCCACTCAATTGCTTCAGAGAATCGACCATTTGCTGTGCAGTGATTGTCTTTTGGCGCATGTCGAGGATGATGTGGCCTGCCTTCAGATCAATTTGTTCATATTGCACTTGTGCTTGGCCGTAAAGGTGTAGCAGCTGGTTTTTTACATCCAAATACATCGAGTCTCGGCTGCGACAGATGACAGGTGCGTCCAGTGAGTCAGCTGAAAGGGTGAAGCGTCGTACAATAGTAGTGTCAGACATGGCATCAGGCAGGTCCGTAGTAGGCAAAGGCTGTTGGGCTAGCAATTGTATTGATTGCCAACTATTACAGATGAGGGTGAGCAAAACCCCCACGGCTACTTTATAGAGTTGTCCATGATGCATCCGAGCTATAAATTCTTTGTTAAGCTACAATAATACGCCATTGGAAACAGGATGCTTGTGTATGTGAGCGTTTGCGAGCTCAAAGGCGTTGTATGCCCAGTAACAAATAATCAGTTAATTTGGGCACCTGTTTGCTGGCAAGGTTCTGTAAGACACTGTGAAACGCGAAACGTTCGAACATGCTGCTCAGACTAGGCCCCATAACCATGCGATGGTCGCTTCTTTATTGCCTGTGCGTCGTGGCAAGTTGGGTACTTGCACAAAATGCGGATACCACTGCTACATCAGCTGGCAAAGTTAATTTGTCAAAACACAATAGCGCGATCGCTTGGCAGATACGCACAGTGGTAATCGATCCGGGGCATGGCGGCAAGGATCCGGGCTGCCGTGGGAGTAGCGCACGCGAAAAAGACATCGCATTGGGCATCAGCCAGCAGTTAGCTGCACTGATTCGGGCTAATTGGCCTGATGTGGATGTATTGCTCACACGTGATAAAGACGTGTTTGTCCCGCTAAGTGAGCGGGCTGCGTTGGCCAATAAGGCCCGAGCTGATCTATTCATTTCCATTCATTGCAACTACATACGTGGGTCGAAAGCTACCCATGGCACCGAGACCTATGTATTAGGACTGCATCGGGCTGAGGAGAACTTAGAAGTAGCCAAACGCGAAAACTCCGTCATTTTGTTGGAGGACAACTACCAGGAAGTATATGGCTTTGATCCCGACTCGCCAGAAGGACACATTCTGCTCACTACTGTGCAACATGCATTTTTGGAGCAGAGCATCCGTTTTGCACAAATAGTAGAGACACAGATGGTACAGGCACAGCGTCGTAGCCGAGGTGTAAAACAAGCGGGCTTTGTCGTACTACGTGAGACGACTATGCCCAGTGTGTTGGTCGAGACGGGCTTTTTGAGCCATGCTGCTGAAGAGCGCTTTTTGCTTTCGCAAAAAGGGCAGCGTACCATTGCGCAGGCATTGGCCCGTGCGTTTGCGCTTTACAAAGCGGAAGTAGAAGGCAGCACGCCGTTTGCACTCGACTTGCCGCCTGTACATGCGCCTATCACCGAGCAGCATACATCAAAAGTGCCTACCCGTGCTATTGCAGTCGCAGCGCACAGTGCTATGCCCAAGACACCATCTACTACTAAGCAACCTACTGTGCCACTGTCAGCTTCAGTGATTGTGCCTGTAGAAGATCTGAGTACTCAAAGCACTGTAGCCATTGCGCCTCAAGTACATTTTCGCGTACAGCTGGCTGCTTCTGCACAGCCTTTGTCGCTCGATGCACCTCGCTGGCAAGGGACGGGGTACACCATTGAGGTGATTCAGGAGGATGGTTACTACAAGTACCAGGCGGGGCGATTTTCCTCTTTTAAAGAGGCATTTGCCGCCAGGCGCCAGTTACAAGCTAAAGGCTTTACCGATGCTTTTGTAGTGGCATATGAGGGCACGCGTCGCATTAGTATTCGGGAAGCAAAAGCACGCAAGGAATGAGGGGGCTAGATAATTAGAAGATTCGGTGCCACCAGCGCTTTTTGTTGTTCTTGCGCATATGGCGGGGTGGATGAGGTGTAGGCCGTGCTTTTTGCCAATGCCAAGGCAGGTGAAAGGGCAGTTGAGCGGTGAGCGAGTCGCGTTGCCAGCGCTTGTAGCGCTCGAGGGTGAAGTAGAGCAGATTGGGTGGCACGGCAGGGTGGTGTACCCACTGGATCCAGCTCGAATCTGGTAACCACGGTGGGCAGTTGGTGTTGAATTCGGGGCCAAAATACAAGAGGGGAAACAACCCGTTAAAGTAATGGCGTGTACTTCGCTGTCGATACGCTTTGCGCAAGAAGGTTCCTACAAGAGGCAGTGCGGTAAGTGCTGCCTGGCCGCGCATGCTGCGCCAATGTACGCGAGGGTATTCGTGCCCTGTGCGTGCACCGACGACAAGCCGGGGGCTTGCAGCGATAAACCAGCTATCGGCTTGGCGTTGGGTGGTGCCCGTTTTTCCTAATAGGGGCCCTGGTAGGCCATAATGGGTGCGCAAGCTATGCGCCGTACCGGCCGTGTCGTCTATGACGGCTTGCAACATGCGCCTGAGTGCGTAAGCGGCCGAGTCGCTCATGATGCGAGGCCAGTGGTCGGGATCGGGTGGAGGATGCACCCATAGCGTGTCACCTTGTCGCGTTTCAATACGTTGGATGTACCATAGGGGCGGCAATAAACCTTCGTGACAAATAGCTGCGTAGAAGGCAACCATTTCCTCTAGGGAAGCGGTAGCTGTTCCCAGGGCAATAGAGGGTACTTGGGGTATGGGTTGAGACAGGCCAGCACGTTTGGCCAATGCGCGCACTCGGTCAAGGCCTACCTCATAGAGTAGCCGTGCGGCTATGGTATTGGTAGAACGAGCCAACGCCGATGTGAGCGATCGCACACCTGCGTCTTCCTGGTGTGCATTGCGTGGCTTCCAGAAGGTGCCGTCAGCTTGGGCCCACCCCGCTTCTTGTACTGGCAGATAGTCGCAAGGTTTCCATCCTGCTTCCAGGGCAGCAGCAAATACAATAGGCTTAAACAGCGAACCTGTTTGCCGAAAAGCACGCACCTGATCGTATTGAAAGAAACGCCAATCGATACCACCTACCCAAACCTTTATAGCTCCAGTATTGGGAGCTACTGCTAGCAGGCCAGCATGGATCAGTTGTAGGTAGTGAGCTATGGAATCTAAAGGGCTACATGTGTCTCGTTTGAGGTAGTGAGGGGCTTGCCAGTCAAATAGCGTCATGGGTGTTTGCCAGTGGGCCATCAATGAATCGGCTTGTGTGGGAATATATCCTTGACGAAGCCAGCTCTGATAGCGCGAGCTTTTTCGCGCCACTTGCCATAGTAGATCGGTAGGTATGGCAGCACGTCGGCCCCAGTCGCGGGCAAAGGCGCGTTCCAGGTTGGGCATGACTTGTTGTAGGCTCTGTTCAGCTAAAAGCTGCAAGCGAGCATCGATAGTGGTGTATATGCGCAGCCCATCGGTGTAGATATTCCAAGGGCGATTGTTGTACCAGGGGACTTCTTCGAGCAGTAGTGGTAGTTGTCGTTGCAATAGCGCCAGCAAGTAGGGGGCTTTTTGGTCGGCAGTAGCTTCGTGAATATTGAGTTGAAGTGGCAATCGGCTAAGGCTGTCGTACTGCGAGCTGTCAATCAGCTGCATGGTGTACATGCGATGTAGCACTACATTGCGGCGTGTTCGGGCTCGTTCGGGGTGAGCGATGGGATCGTAATAGGAAGTGCCCTTGAGTATGCCTATGAGTATGGCCATTTCTTCGGGCAGCAGCTCATGGGGCGATTTGCCAAAGTAGCGCCACGCGGCCATTTTAATGCCCCAAGCATTGTGACCAAAAGGCACTGTATTGAGATACATCAGTAGCAATGTCTCTTTGTCGTAGAGGTGTTCAAGGCGGTGTGCGATGATCATTTCGCGCACTTTGTTCACGGGTAAGCTCAGCAAGCTGTAGTCTCGGCGTGGATAGAGGTTTTTAGCTAATTGTTGGGTAAGAGTGCTGCCACCGCCAGCGCGTTGGTCAAAAAGCAGTAGACTTTTAATCAGTACGCGTGCTAAGGCAATGAGGTCGATTCCCGAGTGCTCGAAGAAGCGTGCATCTTCTGTAGCGATGAGTGCTTGGTGCAAAAAAGGAGGAATTTCTTCGGCTTCGGCCAAGATGCGGTTCGTGCGATACAAGAGGCCCAGCCGCTGTTGGTCGGCACTAAACACGATCGAGGCTTCTTCTTGGCGTAATTGGCGTAATGCTTCGTAGGTGGGTAATGGACCGAATACCCCCAAGTATACTAGAAGGAAGAGATAGAAGATAGCCCACACTCCAGCTGCCATACCCATGAGAATGAAGGTGAATATAGCTGTACGACGTGGGTGTCGTTGAAGGGCCTGTTGGTAGCGTGTTCGCCATTGATCCAAGTGATGGCTCAGGGTAGTGTGCAGAGATTGTAGTGCGATACGCATTTGGCTCATGTCGGGTTAGGGTAGTAATATAAGCGCATCTTTATTCAGGCTGCGGGTTGAAGCGCAAGGCGTAGTAGCGCAGGTCGAGGGCTGGGTTGTTGGGCTGGTCAAATAGCCAAAATACCAAAGCTGTACCTCGTCCTTCATTGTAGATGGCTAACAACCGGCAGTGGCGATAGGTGGTAAAGGCGGCTTTAGGCTTGAAATGATAGACTACGCCTCCGTCCGCCCCAAAGGTATGCAGCTCTTGTTCGTTGAGATAGCGCATAGTGATGAGATAGGCTTGGTCGTTAGTAGCCACAGAGGCAGCGGCGCGCATAGCCAGCAGCTGAGGATGTTGGCTGGCGGGTTGATCGGCTGTCCATGGGTAGATGGCATATCGTATTTCGATGCCTTCTCGGGCCGAGCGCATGGCATAGTCGCAATACTGGATAGGGGTAGTAGCTACATAAATAGATCGGTAGCGTGCTTCAGTGGGCCAGAGCAGTTCGAGGCCACAGCGTTGCAGTTTTTGCCGGAAGGCACGGGGTAAGTTAGGTTGAGCCATTGACGGCAAGCAAATCATGGCGCTCAACAGTAGCGATAGCGTGCTATACGTCCACATCGGCATGAGCATGTTGTATGCGTACAAATAGCAAGATGGCCAAACCAGCCAAGAAGAATGCACCTAAAGCCAAAACACTGTTGCGCATGCCTCCAGTAAGCTGTTCGATAAAGCCAAAGGAAAAGGTGCCTAGCACAATGGCTAGTTTCTCCAAAATGTCGTAGAAGCTAAAGAAAGAAGTGGTGTCGTGTGCGCCTTCGGGGATGAGCTTGGAATAGGTGGAGCGCGATAATGACTGAATGCCCCCCATGACCATGCCGACACCTACCGCCAGTGCGTAAAACTCGAGCTTATTCATGACGAAATAGGCCCAAAAACAGATACTCGTCCAGATAAGCAGCATGGCTACCAGTGCGAATTTATTGCCTTTCCACTCCGAGATGCGGGCAAAGAGCCATGCTCCTCCAATGGCTACAATTTGTAGTATGAGAATGATGCCGACGAGCTCGGAAGTGGCAAAGTGCAATTCCTTTTCAGCAAAAATAGAGGCTAAGAACAAAACTGTCTGTACACCAGCGCTGTAGCAAAAAAAGGCAAAAAGGAACAGCTTGATATTGCGCTCTTGGCTCACTACGTGCCAAACCTTACGCAGCTCTTCCAAACTGCGTTTCAATAGCTGGTCCATGGGCTTGTTGTGAGTGTTTTGAGGTAGGCGAGTAAAAGGGATGAGCGCAAAGCCAAACCACCACAGCCCTACCATGACGAAAGCTATGCGCACGGATAAGGAGCTTTCTTCCTTGATGCCAAACCAATTGGGGTGCATAATGATCACCAAATTGGTGATGAGCAATAGGACACTACCGATGTAGCCATAAGCGAAACCTTTTGCACTGACTCTGTCGTATAAGTCTTCTGTAACGATCTCTGGCAAATAGGCATTATAGAATACTAGCCCGCCAGCAAAACCAATTGTAGCCAACATAAATGCAATGGTGCCCAGTGCCAGCTGTTCCATGCCCTGAAAGAAGAATAGCGACACACATGAGAGGGCACCTACTGTAGTGAAAAAGCGCAAAAACCACATTTTTTTGCCACTATAGTCGGCAATGCTGCTGAGTACAGGGGATACAATGGCTAAGAGCAGATATGCGGCAGAGATGGCATAGGCATAAAGTGCTGTATTGGGAATAGTTTGGCCTAATACCTGAACCCATTCGTCTGTCACACTGGCATAATAGGCGGGAAATATAGCCACGGAAATAGTCAAAGCATAGGACGAATTGGCCCAGTCAAAAAGCGCCCATGCATTAATGATGCGTTTGTCATTTAGTGGTGTGGATGTCGATTCTAACATAATGCTGTGAGCTTATGGATCATCGTTTTTTGAGCCGCTGTAACAAACAAAAAATGGCCTACAAGATAGCTTGAAATTTTAAGCTGAAGCTATTGTGCTATGGTATATGCGATGTCATTATCCTAAAAACCAGTATGCTATTATGTTTATATATTTAAATTTGCCTCATTATAAGCTACCTGTGTGGCTATCCGCATCTTCCCCCCCTAACTTGATCTGAATAGATAACTGTGATTGTTTCGAATATGTGCCACAGGGACGGTGGGCGGCGTATTGAATTGTTGAATTTGGATTGAGATACACGTAGACAGACAACCAAACGAATTATCGTGTACAATAAAAAGAGCCTGTTATATACCTATGCTGCTATCTGTATAATCAGTTTGTTGCTACTTTTTGGGTTGCCCCAGTGGTTAGGACCTTCGTGGTTCTTAGAGCGATATGCGACGCAGCTGTCTGAACGCCTAATACAATGGCAAGAAGAGGCGCAATACCTGCTTGAGCGCAAAGAAGCGCTAGTTAGGTTAGCTGAGGGCAGTACACATCCCGATAGCACGCAAGCGTCGGATTTTGCGTTTTTCAACCAATTGGCCCAGTTGCCCTTTAATATCTTTGTTTATCGAAAGGATTCCCTATTACTATGGGGGCGTTTGCAGGCTGCTTTACCCGACAGCATCTTGCAGCAGGTAGCTTCGTGGGGCACACCGTATCGTTTGGTGCATCTGTCTAATGGCTGGTATTTATTGCACAAATGGCGGTTGGATGAGGCTCAATCTCTTGATTTGTATGTGCTCATGCCTGTGCGCTACGAGTTTCCCCTTCAGAGTGCATACTTGCGCAATGAATTTCCCGCTTTTCCGGCCATTCCCCCTCAGGTACAAGTACGTGCTCACCCATCAGGGCAAGCTGTGGTCCAGGCTGATGGGGTGCCGGTTTTTTGGCTTTATGCCGAGCAGCCGTTCAAAGATAGGCACTTTTATCAGCTGTTATTTTTCTTGATGGTGGCATCGGGCATAGCAGCGATGTTGCTAATCAATGGCATAGCGGTACACTTAGTCAATACCTACAAGCCTTTTGTAGGAGCCTTATTCTTGATGGCTGCTATTGGGCTATTGCGGGCTGCAATGCTGATGTACGATTGGGCCGCCCGATTTGAGGGGGTGGGCGGCATGGCAGAGGTGATGCGTACGCGAATTTTTGAAAGCACATTAGGTGACTTGCTACTCAACGTAGGGCTACTATTGTGGATGATGGTTTTCTTTCACCGCGAATTCGAAGTGATGCGTCAGCCCGTGCGCTATAAAGGGGCTGCGGTGGGCTTGTCGATGTTCAATCAGGCAGCAGTAGTGGCAGGTATTGTGGCGATAGTAGATGTGATCCAAAACTTGGTGCTCGATTCGGATATTGATTTTTCGCTTCAGAATTTCTTGGAAATCAGGTTGGAAGGAGTGCTCGCCATTGCTGCAATCATGTTGATGCTCTTTTCGCTGTTTTTGTTTAGCCATCGCATGATGCTTACGGTGTTGCACATCGGGCTGACCAAAAAAGAGCGGCTTTTGTCGATGATAGGAGCTGTGGTGATAGCTTTCGGCATCATGTCCTTGTTTGAGCATTTTCACTCGATTATGGTGCCGGTAGAAGTGCTCATGGTCCTCTGTGTGATTTACATGACGTTGTTCGATTTCTTTTTGGACGACGAGTCACCTGGATTGTCTTGGTTGTTAGGGTGGCTTATTGCTATGTCAGCTTTTACGGCAGGCTTGCTCTATTTCTTCAATAGCCAAAAAGATTTACGTCGCCAATTGAATTATGCTAAACAGCTATCCACTTTTTCCGATCCTTTGTTGGAAAAACACATCGTCTCGTTAGATGAGGATTTAAAGGCCAAGCTCAAACTCTTTGAACGAGATAGTCCTGCCATTGAAGAAGTAAGTAATTACATTGAGGCATGGATCAGTAAATACTTTTTGGCCAATAAGTACTTGCTTAACAATTACACTTACGAGTTCTTTTCTTATCACCTGCGCGATACTTTGCCTATATCAGCGGCAGCATCCGCTATGGGTCGTGGCGTGTTCTTGCGTCTTCAATATGCGCTTGATGCAGTGCGTCTGGAGCACAGGCATGAGTCAGTTGACGAGCGCGATCTGTACTTTTGGTCGGATGGCAATAGCCACTTTGCGTATTTGTGGGTGGAAGCATGGCCTGGCTATGGGGCAGCAGAACAGAGCGATGGGTTGCTCACGGTGGTGGAGATACAGCGACGGAAGGATAAACCCAGCATGGTGTATTCCGAACTGTTGCTCCAGCACCCCTACAAAAACATGGACCTGCTCAATCAGTATTCTTGGGCGGTATATCAGCATGGCAAATTGGTAGATTCGGGTGGGGAGCGTGATTTCAGCACCTGGCTAATGCTTCCTCCACCACCTGCAGGTGGACATCGCCTCGTTGAGCCTGGCGATGGCTTGTGCTATGTCATCTATCAAAGTGAGGAGGATATTACGGTAGTGATCGGGCGCAAAGAGGAAAGCATCAAGGTATTTGTCTCACTTTTTTCTTATTTGTTTACCCTTTGGGTTGTCATTACGATCATTCTGGCAATGCTCAATTCGACATTCCACTTTTTGCCACCAGCTATTGCGTTGGAGCTGCCCAGCTTGCCGCCTTTGCGCAACCGCATTCAATACTCTGTAATAGGCCTATTTCTAGCTTCTTTTTTTATGATAGGTTTTACCACCTTCTCCTACTTCAAGGAGTCGACAAATGCTTATCACGAAAACCGCCTGGAGCGCAAAATGACGGCAGCCAAAACTCATGCCGAGCATGAGATTGCCATTTTGAACCGTTTGGAGGGGGAAATAGACCTCCATGCGCTTACCGTGCCTTTATCGCGCGTGCATCGCCTAGATGTAAACTTGTACGACACACGCGGTCGTTTAATCAGTTCTTCTGAAGAGGACATCTATCAGCGGGGTATCGTTCCTCCTTTGATTAATGGGCATGCGTGGTATGCACTTGCTATGCAGGGCTATAAGTTGGCCATACTGGACGAGACGATCGGCAAGCTGAAGTATAAAGTGGCTTACGTAGCACTGCGCGACCCACAAGAACGCATTGTGGCTTATATGGGGCTACCCTATTATGCGCATTTGCGGGAGAAAAACAGCGAGGTGGCCAGTTTCATGGGGGCTTTGCTCAATGTCTATGTATTGATACTTATCATTGCTTCGGCCATGGCGGTGTTAGTAGCCAACTCAATCACGAAGCCTTTGACCGATTTGGGTGAAGGCTTGCGCCGCTTGCGGCTCGATGGTCGAAATGAACCATTGCGTTGGTCGAGTCGAGATGAGTTGGGCGAACTCATCAGCGAATACAACCGAATGTTGTTCAAGTTGGATGAAGCAAAGAAGGAACTCGCTCAACGCGAGCGCGAAGGCGCATGGCGCGAGATGGCCAAGCAGGTAGCTCATGAAATCAAGAACCCACTAACGCCGATGAAACTCAGCATTCAATATTTGCTTCGGGCTTATGAGATGAACCAAGATCAGATTGGACCTATGTTCAAGCGCGTGGCACAAACGATTATCGAGCAAATAGAGGAACTGACGCGCATTGCCAGTGAGTTTTCGAACTTTGCCAAGCTGCCTCAGCCTCAGCCCGAGCTTTTTGAGCTTAACGAGCTAGTTTCTTCTGTCTATCAACTGTTCAGCAATGAGCGTGAGGACGTTCAGTTGAGCTTAGCACTGGCCGATGAGCCTCTATATGTATATGTAGATAAAGCACATCTAATGCGCGTACTCAACAACTTGGTCAAAAATGCCATTCAGGCAATCCCGCCAGACAGGATCGGACAAGTGCATATCAGTGTACGACGCAGTGAATTTGACCCATCACGTGTGGCGATCCGCGTGCGAGATAATGGTCGAGGTATACCTGAAGAATTGCAATCCAAGGTGTTTGTGCCCAACTTTACGACCAAGAGCTCGGGTTCAGGTTTGGGGTTGGCCATTTGTCGCAACCTGGTACAGGCCATGGGCGGGCATATCTCTTTTAACTCTATCCCAGAACGAAGCACCGAGTTTGTAGTGGAATTGCCTTTAGCCGAACGACCTGTCCCTTCGCAAGTCGATGACAGCCATGCTGGCAAGGAACCATAGGTGCTCAAGAAAGGAGCGCGTTGGGTCGTTGCAGAAGTTATAAAAAGGCCAGCGACAATGCTGTAGCGACAAGCGCGCCAAAGGGAATGGCAAGCTTGCGCCCCAGGGTGCTCCCACCGATGAGTGTGGCCAGTGCTCCCTTGAATAAGGTGTTAGATGCAGTAGCTAAAAGAATATAGCGACTGCCCTCTGAGGGGTATAGCCGCCGCTGATTGACAGAGTTGGCCAACGACAAAGTGATGGCATCCATGTCGGTAAGCCCACTGAGAAAAGAAACTACAGCCAAGCCCGATTCGCCCCAATGGGCTTGGCTGGCAGCTACAGCCCAAATGATGAGGCCGTAGAGTAGTCCGAAAATAAGTGCACTTTTCAACTCAGCGGGGTTTTCGTGAGTAGGCCGGACTATGACCGGCATATGTTCGAGTTTGCGGTAGTACCACCATACGATAAAGCTTGCTACCGACAAGAGCAAGAAAAGAGCAGGCAACATTTGTCGAGCGTGTGAAGGCGCCACCATTGCGATTTCGATGATGACCCGTACAATGGAAACAGCAGAAGCCAATAGGATAATCAGGTTGGCTACAGGTATCAGCGTAGGGGCTTCGCGACAGCGCCGTGCGTAGCTCAGTGTGGTGGCGGTAGAGGAGATCAGACCGCCTAACAATCCCGTCACAATGGTACCACTTTTATGGCCCAGCCATTTCCATGCGAAATAGCCCGTCAGCCCAATACCCGTAATGAGCACAACCATCAGCCATATTTCAAAGGGATTGAGTACTTGGTAAGGACCATATGTCTTGTTGGGCAAAATGGGCAAAATGACGAGGCTCAGCGCAACGAATTGAAAAATAGCGCGCAAGTCTGCTTCACCTAGCTTGCGTGCAAATTGGCGCAAGGGGCCTTTTAGATATAGTAGTAACGCTACGATGCCACCTAAGACAACTACTTCTGTGATATGCCCCCAGGCGAGGTAGGCACACAGCAGGTACATGACCAATACGGCAATTTCGGTGGTAAGACCTGCATCGGGTGTGTCGCTGAGACTCTTGAGATAGTTAGCGATAAATAGCAGAAAGGCCAACGATGCCACACCAGCTACCAAAATAATCGGAGCACATAGCCCTTTTGCTAGCCAGCCCGATAGCAAACCCAATATAGCAATAAGTGCAAAAGTGCGCATGCCTGCGATGCGCGATTGGGTCGTCTCGCGTTGTAGACCGGCCAATAGACCTAACCCCAAAGCCACGATTAGCTGCGTGAATGTGTACTGATCCATGAGGCCAAGTTAATGTGCCTGGCCTAAATGGAGAGGCGATACGCCTCAATACCCTGTTCTATGGAAAATCCAGGTAGGGTTATCGTGATGGCGATCGGCAGGACCTAGCAATGGTTCGAGCATGTCGTACCATGTGGTGCCTTGACGGCACGTCAGGTGCCATTCGTTGGCTTGTGGATGGAATGCCAAAGTGATTTCGCCCATCCAGGTCGATTTGAGAAACGTAAAGCCATCTGCTCGTACTTTGCATTGCAGTCGAGTAGCCATGCGAGCTTGTGTAGACAGCAATATAAATTGATTGCCTTCGAGCTTGAAAAGGGGCGTAGCCGAAGTGCTGTCGATCCGCCAAGCAGTAATGTGGTTTTGTTGCTGCTGTAATAAAAGTTGATGCTGGCTGCCCTGCCACAAGCCTATCAGTTGTACTGCTGCTCGTACCATGCCTGCTTCGGTGAGTTGGAGCTTGCCATGCATTGACTCACTGCGCAAAAGGAGACGACGCATGTGAGTGGCGGAAGCCCCTGATGGTAGGGCGTGCTGATATATTTGCCAGCGATTGACCACCGAGGTGTAGGGAGAAGGGGGGGGCATGCTCAGCTCTTCCCAGCCCTCTTGGGCTGAAGCGAGCGTAAAATCGCGTGGGCGGATTGAGGTGGCAAAATAGCTCAGGGCAATGATGAGAGCTAGTAGAGTAGCTGCCATGCTCCAGCGCAGCCATATAGTCGATTTATGGCGCTGATGTCGGTCAAGGCGCTGCACTAGGCGCTGCCAGGCTTGTTTTGGCGGCATACTTTGCACACACTTGGCCTGCTTTCGGAATAGTTCATCTATGGGGTGCGTCATTTTTCATGGATTTGAGCCTTCTCTATAAGGAAGGTGTTGTGATGATATCGGTAGCGCTAATTTTTTCTTTTGTAGCCTAACCTCTGAGCCAATAATTGCTGTAGCCGTTTTCGGGCTAAAATGAGCTGCGATTTGGAAGTGTTGATGCTGATGCCAAGCATTTGTGCAATTTCTCGGTGTTTGAACCCTTCTAATGCATAGAGGTTAAATACAGTTCGGTATCCTACAGGCAGTTCATCGAGTAGCGCCATTATTTCCTTAGCATTTAGTTGATTTTCCACTGAAGGCATCTGACTAAAGTGCTGTTCGGAGATTTCTTCGGTTCTCTTCCAAGAGATTTTTTGTTTGCGCAAATACATGAGTGCTTCGTTGACGAAGATTCTTCGCAGCCACCCTTCAAAGCTGCCTTGGCCATTGTATTGTGCTAGCCGAGTCAATACTTTAAAAAAGCCTTCTATCAGCAGGTCTTCAGCTATTTGCACGTCTCTTACGTAGCGGCGTAGTAGGGCAAACATGGCCGGTGCAAATTGCTCGTATAACTGGCGTTGCGCTTGGCGATCGCCTTGTTTGCAATCTTTTATGATTTGTTCGAGCTGCTTTGTCACTGAGCAATTAGTTGCTAGCTAAGTATTGGCCGAGAGACGCATTATGAGCAATCCTTTGTGCACGCTAGGTAACTCCTCTACTTGCCAGATGCGCTTGCAGCACTTTTTGGTGTATGTCAGAAAAGTAGAAACTCCGATAACTGCGTGTCGATGGCTGCCCGTGTGGCTTGATCGATTAGTTGCCCTTGCGCATCTAATAGCTTTTCTATGGATGAAATAGGTAGCCTGTTGGGTAGCACGATGATCCCCAGGTGATTGAGAATACCAGTGAGGTGCTCCATGCCGCGCAAATTGCCTGCACGCCCTGTGGCTATACCTACCAAGGCCGCCTTTTTGCCTTGAAAACTGTCGCGATACTTGTATATGGAAATGGCATCGATAAAGAGCTTGAGCACACCAGGAAATCCACCATTGTATTCGGGAACGACAAACACAAACTTACTGGCTGGCAAAATGAATTGTTCTTGGAGGGCGCGTAGCGTAGGTGATTGCTTCTCTGGACTGTACATGTCGGGGTGAAACCAGTCGTGGGCAATGTCTTCCAAAGCCAGTAGGTGCACCTCTTCTTGGGTCATGCTTTGCAACTTCTGCTGATAATACGAGGCAAATTGTTTGGCACCACTCTTTTTTCTATTGGTAGAGGCAATAATGGTGATCATTTTTGTGTTGTAATTTTTGAACAAAAAAGTGAATGTCATTCTTACACCAAAGAATGGGTTCCCTTGCAAAGAAAAAGGCGCTAAATTTGAAATCCATAACTAAAATGTTCGGTACAATTGAGCCATTGCTTGAGCAAACACATAACAGCTGGAGCTAGACGTCGCATTTTAAGTTTCATAACTAGTGAGAGTAGAGGCAGTTCTCTGAAGATGAGAGCTGCCTTTTTTGGATTGCATGCTTGCCTTACCTTTGCTATGCGTAAATGAACGAAGAGAGTAGCTTCAACTCTAAGGGGAAACAAACGTTTTAGTTTTGCATTGTAGGATATTGAGGTAGAAGGTTTGGAGATTTTGAGCGCTCCGGAGTAACTTGCCGAATAAGACAATTGAGTGCAAAGCCGGATTGTTACGTGCTATTCACATGTGAATAATGTGCTAAGTATGGAAAAGAAAGAATTGGAAATTGTGGCCTTGTCGCATAGTATGTCTCAATCGCAAAACTATGCAGTAATTCTTGGAGAAAAGGGGGGGACGCGGCGCTTGCCCATCGTGATTGGTGGTTTCGAAGCCCAGGCCATAGCGGTAGCTTTGGAGCATATGACGCCTAATCGCCCATTAACTCATGACTTGTTCAAAAATGCCCTGGATACCTTTGGTATTACATTGCGTGAAGTGATTATCAATAACTTGCTCGACGGCATATTCTATGCGTTGCTTGTGTGTGAGCACGACGGGCAAGTATATGAGATAGACTCGCGTACTTCTGATGCCTTGGCTTTAGCTGTGCGATTTGATTGCCCCATTTATACCTACGAATTTATCCTGGATTCGGCAGGAGTTGAGCTAGAAGATGTAGAAGAGAATAAGGCTACGACGCGCCGGCGTGCCCCACGTGCTAGACAGTCACTGGCTGATTTGACCTTGGAAGAGTTGGAAAAGCGCCTGCGTTCGGTGCTTGAAAAGGAAAACTACGAAGAAGCTGCCCGCATTCGCGATGAAATCAATCGTAGAAAGGTAAAATAGTGTGCGAGCATACGAATGTATGAAGCTAGAAGTATTGATAGTCCCCTCTTTATGGTCGCGTTGAAGAGGGGACTATTCGTTTGAATCCACTGCTACAACTACCATGAAAAAGACTTAAGTACTTGTATCACTCGGTCGACCATAGAGGAAGTGATGTCCAGATGTAGTACGAAGCGCACAGTGTGCCGTCCGAAAGGCGCTGCCAAGATGCCGTGTGTTTTGAGCCGCTGCAGAAAGTCTTCAGCAGTGAACTCATTAACTAGATCGAAAATAATGATATTGGTCTGTACGGGCTTTACGCTGTGTACCCATGGCAATTGCGCCAGCAGTGCACCAATTCGGTGTGCGTGCGCATTATCTTCTTTGAGCCGGTCTACGTGGCGATCCAATGCATATATGCCTGCTGCGGCTAAATAGCCGGCTTGGCGCCAGCCACCTCCCATGACTTTTCGAAAACGACGGGCTTGCGCAATGCACTCAGCACTTCCAATGAGTAATGACCCAACCGGTGCCCCTAATCCTTTAGACAGGCAAATACTAATCGTGTCGAACAATGCACCCCATGCAGCTACCGGTTCGTTTGTTTCGACCAATGCATTAAATAAGCGTGCACCATCTAGATGTAGCTTTAATCCGTGCTGGTCGCACAGTGCGCGTATGGGGGTCACTTCCTCAAGAGTATAGTAGGCACCACCACCTTTGTTAGTCGTGTTTTCGAGCACTACCAGACGCGTGCGTGGCAGCCAATCCTGATGTGGCTTGATCGCAGCAGCTATTTGTTCGGCCCTGAGCTTGCCATGTGTAGCTGCTAATGGGTTGATAGCCACTCCTGAGTGAAAGGCGTATCCCCCCGTTTCGTATTGAAACACGTGGGCATCGTGGGCACAGATTACTTCGTCTAATGGTTGAGTATGCACTTTAATGGCTAGTTGGTTGGTCATGGTACCAGATGGGCAGAACAATGCAGCTTCTTTGCCAAACATAGCTGCCACTTTTTCCTGCAGGCGGTTTACAGTGGGATCTTGACCAAATACGTCGTCGCCTACTTCAGCTTGCATCATAGCTTCCAACATCTCGGGAGTAGGCCGCGTGACGGTGTCACTTATCAAGTTGATGCATTCCATTTGCGATTGATTATAGTTGAAAGGTGTGCATAAGTTCGGGGGAAAGATAAATCGATTGTTCACTTGAAAAGATGTACCACCCATTTTCTTGGCTGCTGGCTGAGCATAAGGCAAAATGTTATGGATATGTGCTACTGCTCCAAGCTGTCCGCCAGTAATAAAAGTTTGCATGTTGCTGCGTGTTGCACGTATTTTTTTCATTTTTGCTCAGCACAAAAAAGCCAGCAATGAGATTCCATCACGTGATATGGTTGTGGATTGCGTTTCTGACAACGGCTTTCTCGGCCAATAGTCAGTCAGCTAATGCTCGTCGGCTGTTGCCCAGAACTGACTTTTTTGCTCCTCCTCACTACACTCAAGTGCAATTGGGTACACAAGGCCGCTATGTGTGGTATGTGCGCCCCAATGCACCTGATTCGCTCTTTTACACCAATGTACACAACAGCCGTTACGAACATGCAGTGGCACTTCCCGATACGCTGGTGCACTACTGGGTGGTTCCCGAAGGTGGCGTGTTGGCAGTTGTAGGCCGGCATGCCGATCAGCAGTTGCTATACTGGCGTGCAGGCAAGTTGAAGGAGGTGACGCCTTTTCCTTTAACCGAAGCACAACTGTGGGGAACAAGTGAACTGATCCCCAATAAAGTCGCTATGCACCTTTCGGCAAAAGAAGCCAAATACTCAGGAGTGTGGCTGTTGGATTTGTGGGGAAGCCGACCCAAGCGTTTGGGGCGCTGGCCCCAAATGGAGCGGATGTGGTTCGACCGCATGTTCAATCTGGTAGCTGCCGAACAAAGTGATGGCCAAGGTGGAAGATTGCTATTGGCCAAGCAAGGTCCTACATGGGATACACTGGGCTACTACCCAGTCGATCTCACCATGCTAAAGGGAAGCCTACAGCACATAGTCGCTGTAGATGCTCAAGGCAAGTATGTGTATTTTACCGACAATGAAGGGCGCGACAAGACCGTCTTGTGGCGCTATACGCGTGATACGCGTACTTTAGATAAGCTGGCGCAAGATGATCAGGCTGATATCTTACCGTGGGGAGCCACAGTTGCATCAGAAGGGCAGGTACAGGCAGTAGTTGCACGTTGGGCAGATATCAAGCGCCATATCGTCGACTCTACCGTAGTAAAAGATTTTTCCCTACTTGATAGCTTGGCAGGACGATCGGTGGAGTGGGTAGCTACTACCCAAAACGATAGCATGTGGTTGGTGCGCAAACTCGACGGTATGCCGCCTCGATACTATACCTGGGATCGCAGAAGACAACGCCTCTATGCGTTGTTTCAGACACACCCACAACTCGACACAACCCTCTTAGGGCGGCGTCATGTGTGGACAGTATCTACTCCTGATAGCGTGGCATTGCCCGTACATGTGTATTTGCCACCTCAAAGTGACCTGAACAACGACGGAATTCCTCGCGAGCCTTTGCCCACCGTCTTTTACATACATGATGGCCTGTGGAAGGAAGTTGCCCATTGGAATAACTGGGATTACTTGCGCCACTTTCAGTTGTTGGCCAATAGAGGCTATGCAGTGGTGGTCTGTGAGCTTCGGAGAACGACAAGAGCAGAATATCTACTGGCAGGAAAAAACAAGCCACAGTGGGATAGCCTACAGTATCAAGATATTATGACAATTATAGACTGGGCTGAAAATCAAAAAATTGCACATCCCGACAAAATGGCCCTGTGGGGGTGTGGGCATAGTGCCTATGAAGTGGCTTGGGTGTTGTCGCAAGCCAGTAATCGCTTTCGATGTGGCATAGCTATGTATGCCCCCGCCGATCTGAATGCCTTTAGCCATAGGACTTCAACTGATTCGAGCCCTTGGCGCAAATGGATGGACAATGCCTACACAGAAGCTGGAACCAAGCTGTTGCAAGAACTTTCATCCACACATCATGTGGGTCAAATCAATGCACCTTTATTGCTTATTGTACCAAATGGGCAGGAAGTCTCGGGGCTGCGTCAGCAGATCGATGCTTTTGCTCGAACACTTGCCCAAGCAGACAGAGATGTAATATATTTGGTGTTGCCTGAATTGCTGAACAGTCGGCGACGAAGTACGGAATGGATTGCCTTTTGGGCAATATGCGAACAATTTTTGTCACAACATCTCGCAGGCCGATATGAGCCAGTAGGAGACGATCTACATCAAGGCCATTATGAGCTCATTTATGGAAAAGACTTTATAAATAGACTCGATTGGTGAGCGCGCTGTAGCAATGCCAAAAAGGAGCAGCGTGTTGATTGAATACCCTACACTTGGATCAGTAACGAACAATGCGCACAAGGCTCTTCTTTATAGGGCAGGTGTGTAAAGTGCTTTTTCAACAAAATCGAAAAACAATGAAAGTCCAAACTTCCATTTTGTGGGGTGTGGTAGTAACAATTGTAGGCTTTTTCGCCTGCACACGTACCGTACCTCAGCCAAAGAAACCACAGGCTGCTTTGCGCGATTTTGTGGAACAGTTCAAGCCTGTCGTAGTGGTGAAGATGCATCTATTTCCTGCTATAGATATAGCTGCTGATACGTCTTACCCTTATCGCGGTGAGCCGATCACCCAAGAGCAGCTCACCTTGCTCGACGACACCTTGCGTCACTATTTCGATAGTGGTGGCCTATGGGCTTGTTACCAGGTACAAGATGGGCTCATCATTCTGCGCACTGAGGGGCAAGATCGCCATAGCAAGCTGATTGTGGCCCGAGCCAATCAAGATACAGGCAAGATAGAACATGTAGCCGATGTGGCGTGGTACGAGTGTGACGAGCAGGGCTGCGATCATCAAGAGGCATGGCTGGCCGACTTGGACTTGGACAATCACTTGGAGTTGATATTGCGCCATGTACAAACCGACAAGAAAGGGCAAGTGATTGCAGATGAATATGCCGTTTTGACACAAAAGGGAGATGCTCACTTCCAACCAGGCCTCGAACACTTACTCGTCAAAGACAACTACAAACTCAGCATGTGAGCTGTACTGGGAGAGGCCGTATATCATGAGCTACGGTTTCTCCCCTTTACCTCGTACAGCTTGCCATACACACATGAGCGCTCGGTGCAGTTCGGCTTGGGCATGGCCCGTGAGGTTGAGGGTTTTCTTCAAGGTGGGATAGTTGATTCTGATTTTTTCGATGCGGGCACTGCGGAGCATGTGGAAAGTGCTGGGGGGAATGATACAAGTGTGATAGTACATCCACATTAATAGGGATCGGTTGTACTCAGCTCTGTGGGCTACGTTCCATACCTTGATGTAAGTACCGTCGTCGAGTTTGAAAAACACGTGATAACCATCCTCAGTTTTCATGTATTCATACTCGGGCGTGACAATAGTGATGAAAAACGACTGAATGCTATCAGTACCTTCGGCCCAACTGACCAAAATCTTGGCCTCGTCAGTAAAGGTAGGGCCATCCAACTCTTCAGAGAGATTCTTAGTAGGTATGAGAATGCCTGTGGTGACTGGTTGTGCGACGACTAGCCTGGTTGAATCAAATTCGTCAATTTGATCGATAGCCAACGTACAGTTCAGTGAATCTTGAGCCCATACACCGATGGGTACTCCTGCGCACAAAGCGCTAATGAATAATATAGTCCATTTCATGTATTGCGCCATTTTGACACCACGAGATGGTGGCAGCAAATTTGTTTGCTAGCGCAAAAGTAGATAAAGAAAAATGCTCGGGACGGGGAGCTGCCAAAAGAAAAGGCATGGATCATCTTACTGTAGCAGCTGAAAAGCCCCTGTGTAGTAATAGTTTTTGTCGTTAAGCTGGAAAGTGGCCCACCAATAGCCGCGCTTGCGTGCCTCGGGCTGTTCGGTCCATTCTAAGAGCACCAATTGGCCGTTTTCCAAATATACAGATCCCATTTCACCTATCTGTGCCGTGTGCTCTGCCAAGGAGTAAATGTGGGGTTGGGAAGTAGCTGAGGCTTGTAGCGTAAAGAAAATGCCCTGGGCTGTGCTGCCAGATAGTTTCCATGAGAAGCTATTAGCAGTGAGCGACCACTGTTTGATCGCACTAGTGGCTCCATTCAGCGAGGTGAAGATCCATGATTGGCCTTGCACACACAGAGACATAGGTGGCAAGACCAGTTCTTCTTCCCAATGAATCACCTGTGGAAGACTGCGTAGGCCTGAGGCGGGGTCAATGGCTTGGACTAAAACCCATGTATTGAGGCAATTGTTGCCAAACCCTTGAAAATAGCCATCGGGTTGGCTATGCCACACATGGGCTTGCTGCGCTGTCTCAAACGACACCTCGGCACTGGTAGCTTCGCCTTGCTGGCAAGTAAGTAATCGGCCTTGTAGGTATTTGGAAGGCACATTGTCGGCAGTGAATGGCGCCAGGCGGGTAGGACCTTGAAAGGGACCTACCCCGCGTTCGTGGATAGTCTGGCCACATGCATCAGTAAAACGCAGATTGATTCGGCGGTTAGCAGGTATATAGGCTACAAAGCTGCCGTTGGATTGGAGCGGAAAGGTGCCAATAACCCATCCATCTTCGAGCACTACTTGGACTTGTAGTTGGGAGATGGGCACCATTTCTGCTGTTTGTAGCTTACCGGAGATCCAAGTAGCAGGTACCGTTTGCCCAGCCATCCAGTAGCCAGTAGCGGGCAATACTGCCTCGAGCTGATTGCCTTGCAAGGAAGCTGTGGTAGCGGGCTTCCAAAACCCATTAAGTGTATCGAGGTGATACAGTGTCGTGCCCTGGCCTAATGGCCCTATGTGCGACTCGTTGAGCTGGAGGCGGGCTTGTGCGGCGATGCCACTGCGCAACCCCAGGGCATGGCCCCGTGTATCTTGGAGCGCCCATACCCATATGCCGAAGGGATAGACAAAGGACAAACCACTAGGTGTCTGTACGAGGGGAAGTGGCCAGCCGCGCAAAGGTTCGCCGCTGTCCCATTGGCTGACTTGCCACTGCACTTGCCCTGAGAAAACTACTCCATCAGTAGTGGCTACAGCTGCAGGCGGTAGCTCGATGTGGGTTTGGCCCAAGCTGATCATTGCACTATTACTGCTGTGAAAGGTGCTTTGTTGCTCTACACCTAACAGCACTGGCTTTACAATGGCCAGGCCTTGGGGGCTAGTTCCTATAAAACCTACATAGCGATGGTATTGAGGATGTGTGATCGCAATCGGAGTATATCTTTCGGTAAAAGAGACTCGCCGTAACCGAAAAAGACCTTGAGGATTGCTTCGAGTAGAGATACCACCGGGCATGAGTATTCGAGCATGTGCTACAGGCATGCCTCCCTCATCGATTACTTGTCCGGCAACATCGCCACTCAATAATTGACCTGGAGCGTGTGTGTTGGGCGGTTGTGGAATGAATAGCTCGTAATCCTTACGACAAGCACTACTCAGCAGTCCGATGCACAAAAAAAATAACACTATAGCCCGAATAGGGAATGACATAATATGTCAAATATTGTGCAGTGAAAGTGGTTTTGAGTTGACAATGCTAGGGTAGGTACCTCCTCTATAAGCGGATTATGTAGCACAAAAATCGCTTTTTTCTGCTTTTGCACCATGCCTTGTAGATGCCAAACAGGGAGCAAATGTTGCCTGAAGGCAAAATAAAAAAGGGAAAAGGGCTGTGAGTACTGTGCAGTGTCTACTTAAAGAGACTTATTGAGAGTCATGATCGACAGTTTTTGGGCAATAGAAAACCACACAGGCAAATGTGTCATAGCCTTTGAGCGCAATTTTTTATTTTAGCAAAAGTCCAAAACCTAATAGTCATGGATGGTGTCGAGAATAAACGCCTATGCCCTGAATGCCATCGCCCTGTAAAGGGCAGGGTAGATAAGCGCTTTTGCTCAGCTGAATGCCGCAGTAGCTATCACAATCGCAGACGTGGGATAGACGAAAAATATATTCGAGCCATCAACCGAATCTTGCGGCGCAATCGGAATATTTTGGCTCAGCTCAACCCTTCGGGCAAAATCAAGCTGCCGCGCGCCCGCTTGGCTGAAAAGGGATTTCACTTCGGTTATCACACCCATATTTACCGCACCAAGTCGGGAAATGTCTACTTGTTTTGCTACGATCAGGGCTACATCGAACTGCCAGGAGCATATGTGGCCTTAGTACGGCGCGAGCCTGTCATTTGACCTTTTGCCTTTCGGCACTACTCTTGCCAGTGTGATTTGTAGGGCAGCACCCTACCTTTGTGTAGCCCCAAGAAAGGCGGCAATTGTGTAACTTGTGCGGCATCAACGACAAACATACTTGCGTAACTCGTACAGCAATGAAAATGAGTCAACCGATTCACACTTCAGCGCGGGCCTTTTTTCAGCAGATGATGAGAAAACCGCTTTTCAAAATACGAGAACATGGCAAATATGGCTTTATGGATGCCAGCGGTGAGGTAGTGATCGAGCCGCAGTATTTCGAGGTAGAAGATTTTTATAATGGTTTTGCGCGCGTACGGCTCAATGACAAACCTGTGCCACTCGACTCATTGGGGCGGTTGTTGATGAAGCACGTCTTTAATTATGTGGGGCACTTTGAAGAGGGGTTGGCACGCGTGCGTTTAGTCAATAAGTGGGGCTATATCGACACGCGTGGGCGCATCGCTATCCCTATTACATTTGAAGACGCCTCGGATTTTAGTGAAGGTCTTGCAGCTGTACGTGTAGATGGTTTGTATGGCTATATCGATAACGAAGGTTCCTTTGTCATCCCAGCGCAGTTTGAATGGGCAGGCGATTTTAGCTTGGGATTGGCACCTGCTATTATGGATGGCCAAACGGGTTTTATCGACAAATTTGGCACCTTCGTCATTGAACCTCGCTATGAGCACTGTTTCCCTTTCCAAGACGATGAGATAGCTGTATTCACGCAAGGAGCGCAATGGGGCTTTCTCAATCGGTCGGGGCAGGTGTTGCATCCTCCAGCATTCGACATTTTTGAGGGGGTGCCTTTTGGGCTATTTTTTGACGGTATGGCGCAAATTGTACAGCGCGATCGGTATGGCTTTGTCAATAAACGCGGGCGCATTGTCATTGAACCACAGTACGACTTTGCAGGCGACTTCAGTGAGGGCCTGGCCTTGATCGAGCAGGATGGTCGCTTTGGCTATATCGATTTGCAAGGGCGTATCGTGATTGAGCCTCAATTCGAAGATGCCGGTGTGTTTAGTGAGGGCTTGGCCCAGGTAAAAGTAGGTGGTTTGTGGGGGTTTATCGATTTAGGGGGCAAGCTCGTCATTCAGCCGCGTTTTGAGCAAGTATTGCCCTTTCGCGATGGCCTGGCATGGGTTGCTTATCAAGGCCTTTGGGCTTATATCGACCGCTGGGGAGACTTGGTGTGGCGCGAGAAAGTGTAGAAGATACAGGATCGATAGTTGACTATAACACGCACCTCTTTTGGGCGTATTACGGGGCAGTTTTACCTTTGCAGCTTCAAGCCAACGACAAAACCATATATCGCATGTCTGCCCAGCTTTTTGATCAGGCTCAAGCCATTATTGCTGAAATTGAAGCTGCTGAACCTTCTACGCCAGAAGAGTTAGAAGCTTTTCGCATTCGTTACTTGGGGGGCAAGAACGTACTAAAGCCCTTGATGGGGCAGATACGCCACATTCCCAATGAGCAAAAAAAATCCTATGGCCAGTTGATCAACAAGGCCAAACAGCTGGCTGCACAAAAGTACCAAGCACTTAAAGAGAAAATTGCACGTACTGCCGAGCAAGCTGAGGGGCAGAACTTAGACCTCACTGCCCCCCCAGAGCCACTCGAGCTGGGTGCCATGCATCCACTGACGACCACACTTAATCGCATCGTGCGCATTTTTGAGCGCATCGGTTTTAGCGTAGCTGAAGAGCGCGAAATCGAAGACGACTGGCACAATTTCACAGCGATGAATACGCCAGAAGACCATCCGGCTCGAGATATGCAAGATACTTACTACTTGCGCGATGTGCCAGGCATGCTGCTGCGCACGCATACTTCTTCGGTACAAGCACGCGTCATGACCACGCAGCAGCCCCCTTTGCGCATCATCGCGCCGGGGCGTGTGTACCGCAACGAGACGATTTCAGCACGTGCACACTGCCAGTTTCACCAAGTCGAAGGGTTGTATGTGGATGAGGGCGTGAGCTTTGCCGATCTCAAACAGACCTTGCTCTATTTTGCCCGACAGATGTTTGGGCAGCACGTGCGCATTCGGCTGCGCCCGTCGTATTTCCCCTTTACCGAGCCAAGTGCAGAGATGGATGTTTCGTGCTTTATCTGCGATGCCAAGGGTTGCAATATCTGCAAATACACTGGTTGGGTAGAGATCTTGGGTTGTGGAATGGTAGACCCAGCCGTACTCGAAAACTGTGGTATCGATGCGAAGCGGTACAGTGGCTATGCCTTTGGAATGGGTATCGAGCGGCAAGCCATGTTGTTGTATGGTATCAATGACATTCGCCTGTTTTTCGAAAATGACCTGCGATTCTTGCAGCAGTTTCGAGCAGCATTTTGAGTAGATACCCCGACAAGGTAAGCGAGCCCTTCCCTTTAAAAACGACCAATCAATTACGAGCATGTCGAAACCAGCGATCCCTAAAGGCACGCGTGACTTTCTCCCTCATGAGGTGCGCAAGCGGCAATATATCTTCGATACTATTCGCCAGGTGTTCGAACTGTGGGGCTATCAACCCATAGAGACGCCAGCTGTGGAGCTGCTGTCCACGCTCATGGGCAAATATGGCGAAGAGGGTGACAAGCTGTTGTTTCGCATCCTGAACAATGGCGATTTTTTGGCGAAGGCCGATCGCGAAGCCCTGCAACTCATGGACTCCTACCGACTCGCATTGAGCATCGCTAAGCGAGGGCTGCGCTACGACCTCACGGTGCCCTTTGCCCGCTTCGTGGTGATGCACCAACATCAGATCAGCTTGCCCTTCAAGCGCTATCAGATTCAGCCAGTGTGGCGAGCCGATCGCCCACAAAAAGGGCGCTATCAAGAGTTTTATCAGTGTGATGCCGACGTAGCAGGCGCTGATTCCCTTATGTACGAGGCCGAGCTTTTGCAGATTTACGACGAAGTGTTTCGGCGGTTGGGCTTAAAGGTGCGCATTAAGCTCAACAACCGCAAAATATTGGCAGGTATGGCTGAAGTGGTGGGTATAGCTGATCACTTTACAGCTATGACGACGGCCATCGACAAGCTGGACAAAATCGGATGGGAAGGCGTGCGAGCTGAGCTGGCACAACGCGGTATCGGTGCTGAAGCACAGACCGAGCTCCAAAAGCTATTGCACACCGCTCAGCTCGATGCCTTGGCACCCTTATTGGAAAATAGCGAGCTGGGACGTGCAGGCATCGAAGAGCTGCGCACTGTGTGGGCCTACCTTGACGGAATAACGCTGCATCAGCACCTCTCTTTTGATCCCACATTGGCGCGTGGTCTGTCGTACTATACGGGCTGCATCTTCGAAGTAGTGGTCGATACCGACGCACATCCAAGTATCCGAATGGGTAGCATAGGCGGTGGTGGGCGCTACGCCGACCTTACGGGGATCTTTGGCATGAAGGGCGTATCAGGTGTGGGGATCTCTTTTGGTGCCGAGCGCATCTACGACGTACTCGAAGCACTCGACTTGTTTCCCCAAGGTCTGACACAGGCCCTGCAAGTGCTTTTTGTAGCTTTCGACAGGGATACGCATCGCTTTGCCTTTCGGCAAATGAGCGCTTTGCGCCAGGCAGGTATTGCCGCTGACCTTTACCCCGAACCTACCAAGATGAAAAAACAGATGAAATATGCCAATGCCTTGGGCGTTCCTTGGGTAATCTTAGTAGGTGAAGATGAACTGAAAAGTGGGAAGTTGACCTTGAAAAACATGCAATCAGGTGAGCAATCGGCGCATAGCCTTGATGAAATTATTGCCATATTGCGCGCAAGCAAGTAGAGGAAGGTTATGAGTACGACCGCCGTTCGTCCGCGTTTTCGTTCTTTGAGGCAAGTGCGCCACGCACTCGATACGGGACAACTCACCTTTGAGCAACTCGTCCAATACTATCTGCATCGCATAGCCACCGATAATAAACGGCTCAACGTATTTATAGAAGTCTTTGCCGATGAGGCTTTGCGTCGAGCTCGTCAACTCGACGATCGGTTGCAGCACGAAGGGTTATCGGCTTTGGGGCCCTTGGCAGGCATGGTGGTGAGCCTCAAAGACGTGCTTTGCTTCAAAGACCATCAGGTGACTGCCGCCTCGCGCATACTCGATGGCTTCCATTCCCTGTTCTCTGCTACAGCAGTAAGCCGAGTGTTAGATGCCGATGCCATTATCATTGGTCGCGTCAATTGCGATGAGTTTGCCATGGGATCCAGCACCGAATATTCGTATTATGGCCCTACGCACAATGCCCTCGACCCCGAGCGCGTGCCAGGAGGATCATCGGGCGGTAGTGCTGTAGCCGTGCAAGCCGATATGTGTTTGGCCAGTATAGGATCGGACACAGGAGGATCGGTGCGGCAGCCGGCTGCATTCTGTGGTGTAGTGGGGTTTAAGCCTAGCTATGGTCGCATATCGCGACATGGCCTGTTGGCCTATGCGTCGAGTTTTGACCAAATTGGCACGCTGACTCACTCGGCAATTGATGCCGCTTCTTTGCTCAGCGTGATGGCTGGCCCCGATGCTTATGATGCCACTTGCAGCCCACAGCCATTGCCCACTTTTAGCGATGAAGCGTGGGCCTCCGTGCCACAAGCGCGTATTGCATGGTTTGCTGAAGCACTTGACCATCCAGGCCTCGATCCGCGCATTGCTCAACTGACGCGCCAATATCTTGAAGGCTTGCGCCAAAAAGGTCATCAACTCGAGGCAGTCTCTTTCGACTTGATCGATTATGTAGTGCCAGCCTATTACGTGCTGACCACAGCTGAAGCCTCGAGCAACCTGTCACGCTATGATGGAGTTCGGTTTGGCTGGCGACATCCGCAAGCGCGCAGTCCCGAAGAGGTGTATACGATGACGCGTACAGCGGGCTTTGGTGCTGAGGTGAAGCGCCGCATCATGCTGGGTGCTTTTGTCCTCAGTGCTGGTTACTACGATGCGTACTATGGGCGGGCTCAAAAAGTGAGGCATCTCATCGTACAACGCATGGCTGCCCTTTTTGAGCGTTATGACTTTATTGTAATGCCTACTTCGCCTGTGTTGCCGTGGCATTTAGGCCAGATGAATGAAGATCCTACCCAGATGTATCTCGCCGATATCTATACAGTTTTGGCCAACTTGGCAGGCTTGCCCGCTATTTCTCTGCCAGCAGGCCAAGTAGAAGGCTTGCCAATAGGTGTGCAGTTTATGGCTGCTCCTTTTAGGGAAAAACCGCTGTTGGAGTTTGCCCATAGTATTCTGGATCGAGAAAATGCATGAAAAGCGCAATTCATTGTGCATATTGCACTTCGGGCTATTTTCGAGTTACTATCAGAAAAACACAAGTGTGATGAAAGCCATCTATGTGCTTTTGTGTATGGCCATATCGGGGCTCATTGAGTGGCAAGGTGTGCATGCACAGCCTTCAAAAGTAGATCCCTGGAAGGTAGCTGCTACGCGGATCGATCCAGCCCACTATTATGGTGTAACCGTAGCCAATGGCATGGTGGGTTTGGTATCCTCGCCTGAGCCCATGCGCGTGAAAGATGTCGTACTCAATGGCGTGTGGGACACTTACCAGCGCGGTCGTGTGTCGAACATACTCAAGGTGTTCAACCACATGAACATAGCACTATCCATAGATGGCCGTCAGGTGCATCGAGCTGATGTGCGCAATTATCGCCAGCAGCTCGATATGAGACGCGCGATTTTTACCACGACATTTATCTTAGATGATCAGCTGCGCGTGCGGCACGAGATGATGGCATTGCGCCATTTGCCCTATACGGCTATGGTCATTGTCGAGGTCGAAGCCCTATCCGATCTGGAACTGACAGTGGCCAGTGTCATTGAGGCACCTGACCATTTATTCGACTTGCGCAACTTTTATTCCGAGATTGACCGCCCCCATGCGCTTATTCCGCTACTCACATCAGTGGGAAGAAGTCCTTCAGGCCAGTATGTGGTGGCAGCTTCAACGAGCTTTATTTTCCCAGAGGGGCATGGCCACGAGCCCCGTATCGTACATGAAGAGTGGGATTACAACAGGCACTTGGCCAAGTTTCGCAAGCGCTTGCGCACAGGTCAGCGCTATCGCTTTGCCGTTGTGGGCAGTGTGCTTAGCTCAGCCTACAATGCCGATCCGCACAATGAGGCTGAGCGTCTGACCATTTTTGCGCGGCTAGAGGGTATCGATCGCCTATTGCAGCGCCACGAACAGGCTTGGGAAGCCCTGTGGCGTCGGGATATACTCATTGAAGGCGATGCGCAAGCTCAACGCGATGTGCACTTCGCCTTGTATCATCTTTACTCGTTTGTACGTGCAGGTACAGCTTTGAGCATATCGCCTATGGGCTTGTCGGGGCTGGGATACAATGGGCATATATTTTGGGATGCCGAGCTGTGGATGTTTCCTCCCCTTCTAGTGTTGCATCCCGAGCTTGCACATTCGCTGCTTGAGTATCGCTATCAACGGTTGGAAGCGGCAAAAGCTAATGCCTTCGCTCATGGATTTAAGGGAGCCATGTTCCCTTGGGAGTCGGCAGCTACAGGTAGTGAAGACACGCCAGTGTGGGCACTTACCGGGCCATTCCAACATCACATTACGGGCTGTGTGGGGTGGGCCTTTTGGAAGTACTACCAAGTGACGGGTGATACTTCTTGGCTGCGTGAGCGAGGGTGGCCGGTGCTTAAAGAAGTAGCTGACTTCTGGGCTAGCCGTGTGGAGCGCAAGGGGCCTGGTCGTTATGAGATCAACAACGTCATCGGAGCCAATGAATGGGAGGAGAACATCGACAACAATGCCTTTACCAATGGCATGGCGATCACTACATTGCGCTATGCAGTGCAAGCGGCACGCGTGCTGGGCATCGAGCCGGATCCGGATTGGGAGCACGTGGCCGATAACATTCCCATTCTCAAATTTGCCGATGGCACGACGCGCGAGAATGCTACTTATGAAGGACAGATGATTAAGCAAGCAGATGTGAACTTGTTAGCCTATCCATTGGAGCTCATTACCGACCGGAAAGCCATTTTGCGCGATCTGCACTACTACGAGTCGCGCTTATCGCCTGAAGGGCCGGCTATGGGGCCTGCGATTCTAAGTGTGTTGTATGCCCGTTTGGGCGATGCGGACAAGGCATGGGAGTGGTTTGTCAGGAGTTATAAGCCCAATGAAGTGCCTCCTTTTGGCGTATTGGCCGAGACGGCTGGTGGCACCAATCCGTATTTTGCTACGGGTGCAGGGGGCATGCTCCAGGCTGTGTTGTTTGGCTTTGGCGGATTGCATATTGGCCCCAATGGCATTCGACAAGTCGATTCAGTTTTACCGCCTCATTGGGAGCGCTTGGTAGTGAAGGGTGTGGGGCCCGATGGTCGCCTTTTCGAGCACAAGATCACCAGGGAGTAGGTACTCGGGCTTTTTTTGTTTTTTTGTATTAGGTATATGGAAGCGATATCGGACACAGAAGGCAAGGTAAAAGCCGACCTCCATCCCGTCATGGTGGGCGTATACTACGTGCTCAAGCTGGTAGTGCGTCTTTCGATACGCGCATTTTATTCCGCAATCGAAATTATAGATAGCAGCCGATTGGACTTTGACAATCCCTGTATTGTAGTGTCTAATCATCCGAGCACGTTGATGGATCCGCTCAATACGGCAGCCCATGTCAAGCGAAAAATTGTGTTTTTTTTGGCGAAAGCCAGCCTATTTCGCACGCCTTTTACCAATTGGCTTTTCAATACCTTTTACTGCATTCCAGTTGAGCGTTACCAGGATACCAATGGCCGCCCACCTCACAATCAGGAGGCTTTTAGGCGTAGTGCTACTCATTTGTTGCAGGGTGGGTGCTTGTACATAGCACCAGAGGGCACCTCCTGGCCTGAGCGCCGCCTTTACCCCATTAAGACGGGTACGGCGCGCATCGCTTTTCAAGCTATGCAGCGATCGAAGTGGCGCTTGCCACTTACTATTTTGCCCGTAGGGCTCAACTATTCCGATCCGCGCAAGGGGCGCGCCACTTTGATAATTCATGTGGGTAAGCCCATAGAAGTGAAGCGCTATCGGGAAGAGTATGATATTGATCCTTTTGATGCGGTACATGAACTTACTGATAAAATTCGCCAACGACTGGCCAGCCTCATCATCAATACGCGCAATGATGACGAAGACTTGTTGTTGCGCCGCTTGGAGATCTTGCATCAGAATCAGCACAACCCCTCGCCGGCAGGCCATCACTTTTGGGCGCAAGCTATGCTCGACGAGTTGCGCCATATGGCAAAAAGCACGCCCGACTTGTATGAGGCCTTGCGGCGAAAGGTGGCCCACTATTTTCACTTGTTGGCTCATTACAAGCTGTGGGACGCTGGAGTGTGTATGAGGCGCATGCGCAAGCGCGATCTGACTTTTGTCGTTTTGGGGTTCCCCTTGTGGCTTTTCGGCAAGCTCAACAATTTTTTACCTGCCCACTTGCCCGCTTGGGTCAATGCGCGTTTCAATCGAGATCCTGCTTACGACAGTACATTCAAGTATTTGACGGGATTGGTGGTTTTCCCGCTCTTTTATCTGCTTCAGACGTGGTGGGTGTATCGGCAATTTGAATATCTGATGGCTACTGTACTCTATGCAGCAGCACTTTGGCCTTCGGCCATATATATGTGGCATTGGGAAAAGCGCTTACGGCAGCTATGGCATGCCTATCGCTTCCGCCGACTTTGGCGCGCTCAGCGCGATGAGGCCTTTCAGTTAATTGAATTGCGCGAGGCCATATTCGATTTTTTCCGAAAGGTCGGGTTAGATTGATGCCTGTGTTAGAGGTAAAAATGATGGGACAATACAGTAGTACTAATGTCGTTTTTCCCTTTTTTATCGATTCATATTTCTAAAAAACAACTCGGGTTATGCGTTTTCTTGTGTGCTCAATATTGTTGCTTTGTATAAGTGCTTTTCGGACTCCACGGCCTGCTCCACCCCTTACGCTTTCAGTGGATAACCATACGGTGCGCAGCGGTGCTGAGGTGTGCGTAGATGTGCGCGTCAAACATTTTTGGGATATCATGTCGATTCAGTACACCATGAAGTGGAATCCCAAACATTTGGCGTTTAGAGGACTGAAAGAATTAAACCTCAGAGGGTTGAGCAGCCAAAACTTTGGCCTACACAAGGTACAAGAGGGGATGCTCACCTTTTCTTGGTACGATGCGGCCTTGCGTGGCATCACTTTGCCCGATGGCACTTCCATCTACCAGATGTGTTTTTTGGCCAAAGCCCCTCCTGGTACCAAAACGTGGGTGCGCTTTGTAGACTACCCCACAGTGTTTGAGGTGAGCAACAAGCACAGCGAGCTCATTGGCTTGCAGCCAGCCAATGGTACGATTCGCATCGAATAGTAAAAGATGGCTTGCTCATCGCACTGTATTCTTCATTCTTTCCTTTTTTCGTTGAAGGCTTCTGCTGTTTTGAGCCGAGCAGCGAGCTTGCGCACTACAGGGAACTCGCTCAAGAAGGCCAATGCAATGACGCGCAGCACGGTGTAGGCCGGAATAGCGAGAATCATACCCGTAATACCGCTGATACGTGCGCCCATCATCACGACTAAGAATATCTCGAGGGGATGGGCCAGCACACTTGTCGAGAAGATCCAAGGCTGCAGCACCAAGTTGTCGAGCACCTGCATGCTGGCAAAAACGCCTACTACCTTGAGCAGTAGGGGCAATAGGTGGGTGTAGAAGTCTAGATGAAGGTTCGTAGAGATGGTGATGACAATACCAAATAAAGCACCAATTATAGGACCCAAGTAAGGGATGACGTTGATCACTGCGGCGAAAAAACCGATCAGCAATGCGTTGGGGATGCCCAGTACAGTGAGTGCGGTAGTTACGTAAAAGGTGATGATGGTGATTTGTACTACAATGCCGACAAAATATCGAGACAGCAAATGTGCGATCAGGGCCATGGCTTGCCGTACATTGTGCTCGTACTCTTCAGGCACTAAAGCCACCAGTGCATTGACGAACAGTCCTTGCTCGCGCAAAAAGAAGAAGGTGATAAATATTACGGCAAATAAGCCAAAAAGCAAATTGCCAATTGCCTCTACCAAAGAACCCAAAGAGGTACTGATAAATGTGGGGTCGAACCAGCCCGATAACAGTTCGGTGACGAGTTTTTCTACTGTCACTTCTTCGGGTTCGATGCCATAGCGCCCCAAAAATATTTGGATTTGGCGCAGAGGCTCCTCTAAGGCAGTAGCTATGGCCGAGTAATCTACGTGGGCGAGACTTTCTGCCTGTTCGATAATGAGTGGGACGTACATCAGTACGATTAACCCAATAATGATGAAGAAGGTCAGCAAAGTGAGCAATGCTGCTATATTGGGCCCTGCATGAAACTTGCCGATACGCAAGTGTTTCTGAAAAAAGCGCATAAACGGCTGTCCAATCATGCTGAGTACAAAAGAGATGAGAACATAGGCTACTAGATCGGTGAAAAAGTAGACCAATGAACCAATGAGTAGCAGGCTGAAAGCAAGAGGAAAATATCGGCTCAAAGATTGAGACATGGGCAAATTCGGATTAAGGCTTAAGCCAAAGTACGCAAGCTATCCGGGTATGCCAAAAAATCGCGGATCTTTGTTATTGAGGTGTGTGATTTAGTGTCAGCGCTTCGAAGGCCATGAGTCCTGCACCTATCTCAAGGGCTCGTTCATCCACGTCGAAGGTAGGAGTATGTACGGGAGAGGTAATGCCTTTAGCGGTATTGCCCGTGCCCAAGCGCCAGAAGCAAGCGGGAATTTGCTGGGAATACCATGCAAAGTCTTCTGCAGTCATGCGGATGGGGAGATCGACTACTTGCTCGGGGCCCAGATAGTGTTCGGCAAGGTGCCGCGCGCGTTGCGTGAGCGTTGGGTCGTTGATCAGGCACGGATAACCTTTCACCAAACGCAGTTGGCATTGTCCACCCCACATCTGTGCGGTGTGTTGACATACCTGCTCGATGAGATGATGGGCCTCGGCGCGCCAGCTCTCATCCATGGTGCGGAAAGTGCCTTCCAGCCATACGCGCTGCGGGACAATATTGGTAGCGCCGCCGTCTGATTGGATTTTGCCAAAGGTCAGTACAGAGGGGATGGTGGGGTCGCCTTTTCGGCTAACGACCTGCTGAATTGCCACAATGAGCTGTGCAGCAATAGCAATGGGGTCGATGCAGTCTTGGGGCAAGGCGCCGTGTCCGCCTTTACCTTCGACTGTTAGATAGATTTCGTCGGCGCTGGCCATGTACATACCTTCGCGGAAGCCGACTTTGCCTACTTCTAGCGGTGGATGTACGTGTTGGCCCAGAATAGCTGTGGGAGCAGGGCGCTCAAGTACGCCTTCTTTGATCATGAGACTGGCCCCTCCGGGTAGCTTTTCTTCACCTGGCTGGAAGATGAGCTTGACGCTGCCCCTCAGTTGTGTGCGATGTGCCCAGAGGATGTGCGCAGCACCCAACAGACAGGTAGCGTGCACGTCGTGACCACAGGCATGCATGACGCCTTCGGTCTTAGAGCGATAAGGCCGATCAGAGGTTTCTCGGATAGGCAGCGCGTCGATGTCGGCACGTAGTGCCAGCACAGGGCCTGGATGTTGCCCTTCGATAAGACCTACTACACCGTGCCCTGCCCAGCCCGTCGTATGGCGAATGCCCCAGCTGGCGAGCTTGCGTGCAATGAATTGGCCCGTCTTTTTTTCTTCAAACGACAATTCGGGGTGCTGGTGCAGGTGTCGGCGAATGGCTACGAGTTCGTCGAAGAGGTGAGCTGCCGCGTCACGTACGCTCTGGGCGAGATCTTGGTAGATCATGACCGTGCCAGTTTGTTGGATGAAGCCCAAAGATAGAACGAATAACCTGAGCGATTGCTCAAGAGTCCTCGTCGAGCTGTACCACCACCAGCTCATGGTGTTGATCCATTTGGTGGAGGGCCAAGGCAGCTGTTACAGAGCCGAGAATGGGTGCTGCCATGCTGTCCCGTAAGGATAGCGCCAACATCAGATTAGCCGTGCCATCTATGTCCATCGCCAAGCCTGCATAATTATATAGACTCCTCTTAAGGGTCATTCCCTTGATTTTGAGATAGTTGTCCATTATGGCGAAGCCCATGAAAAAACTTTGCATCAGTACGATGACCAGGCTTTCGCCAAAACCGCCTAAGAATATGCTGCCCAAAAGGATAATCAACGTCCCGCATAATACTTCCACTCAGCATGGTCAGGCGAATCATACGCCATTCGGCCTGCAAAAGGCCAAGGAAGAGATGTTGAAAGATCGAGCTGTTTGTAGCTTTAGAGTGCGACGGGTAAAGTGGAAAATGATGACTTTCATGAGGATCAGCATGAGGTACTTGAATCCGCCGAAGAGCAATAGATCCTTGTGTGTCAAAAGCGCTGTGCTTGCTGCTATGTTCTTTGCTGAAAGATGCACGCTTCCCGACTGAGGCAGGCATAGTGCTGGCAAAAGGTGTATAGCTACTGACATACTACGGTGGAATACCCGTAAGTTTGCTGCAGCTTGCTGCGATACCCTGCTCGGCAGGCAGCGGAGGCGCTAATGGAAAATTCAAATTTGATCTGACTATGCTGGACATGACGCAACGAGAATTGAGTGCTGAAGCACTTATGGCACTGGAAGACAAGTATGGAGCACACAACTATCATCCTTTGCCTGTAGTGCTTACGCGGGGCAAGGGAGTATATCTGTGGGATGTAGCAGGAAAGCGCTATTACGACTTTCTCAGTGCTTATTCGGCTGTCAATCAGGGTCATTGCCATCCACGCATTGTCGAGGCACTCAAGCGACAAGCAGAGCGACTGACGTTGACATCGCGCGCTTTCTACAACGATAAGCTTGGCCCATATGAGCAGTTTATCACTTCCTACTTTGGTTACGACAAGGTCTTGCCCATGAATACGGGAGTAGAAGCAGTAGAAACTGCTTTGAAGCTGTGTCGCAAGTGGGCTTATCAGGTCAAAGGCGTGCCGACCAATGAGGCGAAGATCATCTTTGCTGCGGGCAACTTCCACGGGCGCACCCTGGGTGTTATTTCGGCTTCTGTTGATCCGGACGCTACGCGCGAATACGGCCCGTATATGCCCGGATATATCGTCGTTCCCTACAACGATCTACAAGCACTTGAAGAGGCATTGCGCGAGCCTGGTGTGGCGGGATTTATCGTGGAGCCCATCCAAGGTGAAGCTGGCGTAGTAGTCCCCGACGACGATTACTTGCCGGGTGCCTACGAGTTGTGCCAAAAGCACCAAGTGCTGTTTATTGCCGATGAAGTACAGACGGGCATTGCTCGTACAGGCAAGTTATTGGCATGTGACCATTACGGCATTCGGCCTGATATACTCATCCTGGGTAAAGCCCTCTCGGGAGGTGTATTGCCCGTCTCGGCAGTGCTGGCCGACGATCCCATCATGCTCACCATCCGACCAGGAGAGCACGGCAGCACCTTCGGAGGCAACCCTCTAGCCTGTGCCGTAGCCATGGAAGCCCTCAAGGTGGTGCAAGACGAACAACTGGCCGACAATGCCGCGCGCTTAGGGGAGCGCTTTCGCTCGCGTATGCAGGCTCTGGTAGCTACCTCTGAATTGTTGACGCTGGTGCGCGGCAAAGGCCTGCTCAACGCTGTAGTGATCAATGATGCGCCCAATAGCGATACAGCTTGGAATTTGTGCCTCAAGCTTGCTGAAAATGGCTTGTTAGCAAAGCCCACGCATGGCAACATCATCCGATTTGCCCCCCCGCTGGTAATGACCGAGGCGCAATTGGACGAGTGTTGCGATATCATTGAGCAGATTGTTCGGGATTTTTAACACTGCATGCCAACGGCTTCCTTGCCTGTATGTGTAGGGGCATATGCGTGTATGGTATATCTCAATCGAGGTGTATTGCAAGACTTGTCTCTGCGCGTGTGGTCGGTCCAATCAGATGATGTGGTATAATTCTTGCCCGTGTTTATCGTGCTCTGAGAGAAGTTTCCCCCCTATTTCTACTCACTAGCCTTACTTGGGCTTGCTACCTGTCCCCCAAGTGTGCCCGAGAACCGATTGTGCAATATACCTATTGAAAGTCGTAGAGAAGGGAAACCACCAGCTGAGCAATCTTATGACGGGAATAAGGCACATTTGGCACTGCTGCTTTTTATTGTACGCCTTATGGCTATTTGCGTCCTTTTCCTGGCACGGTATGGGGCAACAATATGTCGTTCAAGATCCACAGTGGGAGGTAGCGTGTGCACTACAGTTTTATAAGGCCGTATTTCGCGATATGGCTAGTAGACTGTCTGGGGAGCAGTGGCGATCAGTTCGTGCAGCTCACCCTGAGTGGCAACCTTTAATGCCAGCTGTATCTACTTACGTGAGTACGGATGTACCTAAAACGATCAGCAGCAATAGTGTGACTGTGGTTACCTCTACGATTACTATTCCACAAGGCGGAATCATTACCGATCTAAACGTCGTTAATCTCTCAATTACGTATTCGTGGGTGAACGACTTGACTGTGGTGCTCACCAGCCCTATGGGCACCTCGGTGACGCTCTTTCAGAAAATATGTGGTAGTGAAAATAATGTCGATATCACATTCGACGATGAGGGAGACTCTTATGCCAATATTCCATGTCCGCCAACCGATGGCAACGCCTATCAGCCTTACGAAGCACTTTCTGCTTTCGATGGGCAGCCAAGTACGGGTACCTGGATCCTCACAGTAATTGATGACTACCCCGAAGATGGCGGTAGCCTCAATGAGTGGGGGCTCGAAATCACGTGGACGCCCTACGAGATTTGCGACAATAGTAGTGACGACGATGGCGATGCCTTAGTCGATGGCGATGACCCGGACTGTGCGTGCAATTCGTGTTTTGCGCCCATCGTGCAAGAATACTATGTGCCCTTCCCGGAAGATCAAGTTTATCAGGCCTTAACGGAAATCTTTCCCGGAGCAAGTAGCTGTGATGTCAATGTGCCTGAAGTAGGCGAACCTATTTATACGGTAATATCCATTTCGGCCTATCTGGATTCTACCATCATTTACTTCGACCATTGGGAGGATGATTACGAAGCACAAATTTCTGATCCAAATCAGAGTACGACCCAAATTTGGGGCGATGGCAATCCCCTCAATGGCGTACCTCCCGGCGTGCCCGATGACATCATTATGGCTGGTACCACGATTATCCTCGAAATGCCAGTGGCCTTGAGTACGAGGAGTAGCTATATCGACTTTGATGGCGGCGATCGCTTTGCCTCTTCATTTCCATTAGCCGTGACACGGGCGGCGTGGTCCAATGGCCCTTCGACGATGCTAGCGGGTGCCCTCGAGGTATACGCTACCGACGAGTGGACGACCAACTATACTTTCCCCATAGGGGAAAATGTGTCGCCTTCTAAGGCTTATTTCGAAGTGGTGGGGTTCGTGGCTATGGCAGCACAAGACAACACGACTTTGAATATAGATCTCGATGCCGATGGGACATTTGAAACGACTCTCACACTCAATCAGGGCGAGAGTTATTGGTCCAGTGGCGTGCAGTCAGGAGGCCAATTGCAGGCCTCAGCACCTATACAAGTACATTTCATCACCGGCGATCGCTGTGAGACCTATGAAACCAGGTGGTTTGCCCTGATGGCTCAGTCATTTTGGAGTGATAACTACTACGCTCCTGTGGCAGGCGGCCCACAGGAGTACGTGCTGTTCAACCCGCACAACTATAGCGTGTCGGGAAAAATCCGACTCAACGATGGCTCGCTTGTCGACTTTACCATTCCCGCCAATGGCAATACGACCTTTCAGGCCGATAGCTGGGATTCCGGCTTACACATCTATAGTCTTGATGGCAGTAGTTTTTATGCGATGGTGCTTAACGATGCCATCAGTGGCGCTTCTAGCAACTCAGCCTGGGACTGGGGGGCACCACTCTTGCCGTTGAGCAAACTTACGCCGCAAATAGCTGTCGGCTGGGCGCCAGGGCAGGATCCCACGAAGCCACCTTCCGAAAATGGCAACCCCGTATGGGTGACAGCTGCTTTCCCACCTTCGAGTAATTCTACTGGCAGCATCCAGATTTGCGTGGATTACGACGGCGACAATGTGGGGCCTAATCAAGATGCCAATGGCCACTTTTACGATCAAGACTATACCCTTGATGAGCTGGATCGTGTATTGATATACGATCCTGATGGCGATCAGTCCAATATGCTCGTCTATGTGTGCGATACAGTAGAGGCCATCATCAGCGTTATTTGGGGACAAGATGCCAATACAGCCAGTGCAAGTACGCCAGGCTTGGACGTGGGAACTGGCGTGCCTGGCCTGATGTCCTTTTCTGCCTACAAAACCGTCAGCTTACTCAGCGATGCTGATGGCGACGGCCAATTCAGCTTGGGTGACACAGTGCAGTATTCCATAGGTATTGCTAACTACGGATTGGTGCCCATACAAGGAGCCTTTTCCGTCACGGATGTATTTCCCCCCGAGTTGAGTTATGTGTTCAACTCCACCTATTTGGACGACGGCAATGGCAATATTACCCCTATTAGCGATGGTATCAATACGCCTTTTCCACTCGACGAAGGTGGCATCGGCGTAACCCTTTCACTAAATCCCGGTCAGGAAGGCATCATCTCCTTCAACGGTGTAATAACGACAGTGCCAGCCGATAGCCTAATTACCAATGTGGCGACGGTCGCAAGTGGAGGCATTAGTTATACGCGCGAAGTGCACTTCAGGGTATACCCGCAAGCAGAAGTGTGTGACAATGGCTTCGACGACGATGGTGATGGCATCACTGATTGCGATTGCATCACCGATGACAATCGCATCGGAGGGCGCATCTTCCAAGATGCCAATGAAAATATGTTTTTCGACTCCTTGGAATCGACTTATCAAGGTGCCATCCTCATCTTATACCAAGACGCCAATGGCGATGGTACCTTGGATGCTGGCGATATACCTGTGGATACGGCAACCAGTTCGCTCAACGGAAACTATTATTTCGCCATTGATGGTAGCAGCTTTAACGGGCAGATCAGTGCTTCTGCCGATGATGCTGAGGAGGACTTCAGCGTACTCACTTCAGGACAAGTGGCCCTTACCGATGTAGATCTCGATTTGGGCTTGGGCTATCCCAGTTTTACCTCTGCTACGCTGGTGGGCATGCGTTTTCAGGGGCTAACCATTCCAGCCGGTGCCACGATCACCAGTGCTTATGTGGTATTTACTGCTAATAGTAATGAATCTGGAGGTTGCGACTTGGAGTTTTGGGCCGAAGATGTAGATGATGCTTCGGCTTTTACGACCAACAACTACAACTTGTCCAACCGAACGCGTACTTCAGCTTCCGTGCTGTGGTCAGGCGTGCCTAATTGGCTCCACAATCGAACCTACCAAACGCCTGACCTGGCTGCTATCGTTCAGGAGGTGATCAATTGTCCGGGTTGGCAGTTAGGCAATGACTTTGTGCTTTTGGTGGAAGGTACCGACCGACGCGAAGCGTGGTCGTGGGATGGTAATCCCGCTAAAGCACCCCGCTTTGTGGTTCATTATTCGTTCTTCCCCGCCAAGTTTATCGTGCAACTGGATACGACCAGCTTGCCCGCCGCTGCCCGGATGGTGACACCAACTACAGCTGCTGTAAGCTTTGATGCACCAGGTACCGTCAGCTGTAAGCTCGACTTTGGCTATCGGCTGGTGGAGGTGTGTGATAACGACATCGACGACGATGGCGATGGTTTGACCGACTGTGAGGACCCTGAATGCTGGACACAGGGCTGTATTCCAGAAAGCTGGGACTTTGCCTGTTACGAAGGCACTTGCGTGTCGGTACAGGGTGTAGGGATTAAAAACAACATGCCGGCTACGCTCAGCTTTGGCGACTCAGCCTCGATCTATTCGATTGTCGTGCAAGCTACCTTCAATGGCAGTGGTGGCACTCCACCCGATTCGATTCGCTTTGTCGCCAATAATGGCCTTAGTTATACGGTGGGCTACCAGCTGTTTGACAATGGCGTGGACCGCTACTTTGAGGCTTGGTTTAGTCCTACTTCGGCTGTCACTGTCGAGCTATTGCCTGGTGACAATGCGGCAGAAGCAGAATCCTTTGTCGCTTACGTATTCCATGCTTGTGAAAATGAAGCTTCAGCTGGTAAATTTGTCCACAAGGCGATGTATCGGGAAACATACACTTTTGGCTTTACAGTACCCACTTCACCTGTGAGCCGAGACCTGGTCGTCACTGTGCCGCTGTCTGAGATCACCAATGATGGCCGCATCGCCGTTGTAACTGCTACGGCAGGACCTGTGACTCGAAGTATCACAATAGATACCTACAATCAGGGTAATTCGCTCAATATCACGCCCTTTACACTTGAGGCGGTGCCCGGTTGGGTAGATTCTATTGCGATTGTGGTGGAATCACCTACCACCAATGGGCAGTCGCTCTATCTGTCGGGTGCGGGATCAGTAGCTGTGCAGTGTGTGCCCGAGTTTTTCCTGCATAAGAATGCCAACAGAAGCTGTGCCCAGCTAGGGGATACTGTTCTGTATACTTATGTACTGTACAATTTCGGCACCGACACACTTGTCAACCTCGACCTGCACGATGATCAGTTAGGTGCGATTGGCCTTTCGGCAAATGTGTTGCCGCCCCAAGATTCTCTTTTGGCTACAGCCACCTACATCGTGCAAGCAGCCGACTTGCCTGGCCCTCTCGTGAATGTGGCTACCGCTACAGCTACTGATGTGGGTACAGGGCAGGAACTGAGTACAGCCGATACTTTAAGTGTACCACTACTGTCATTGAGCCTGCACAAGGAGGTAAATGTCAGCTTAGCCCATCCTGGTGATACGCTGAGCTATACTTACATCTTGACCAATACCGGTTCGGCGCCTCTTTCGCTCACACTAGTAGACGATCGCCTCGGTACATTGCTGCCTGCCAGCCTGTCCAATGGCTTGTTGGCATATTACACCTTTGAGGCAGGCAGTGGCGACACTGTTTTCGATAGATCGGGAATAGCACCTTCATTGGACTTGACAATTAACAATCCGAGCAATACGACTTGGGTTAATGGTGGGCTACAAATAGTAGGTAATACATTGATATCCAGTGTACAACCTGCTAGCAAGATTATCGATGCAGTGAAGAGCTCAGGGGCGTTTTCGGCAGCTATATGGGTCACACCGGCCAATACGACGCAGGGCGGACCTGCCCGTATACTGACGCTCTCTGCTAATCCCTATGCGCGCAACTTTACCCTAGGGCAAGAAGCCAACGAATATCGGCTGCGCTTTCGCACTACCGCAACTACCACCAATGGTATGCCCGAGCTGAGCAGTGGTGCAGGTACAGTAGCCACTCAGCTGAGCCATGTGGTCTATACGCGCGATGCTGCAGGCAATGAAGCACTCTACGTTGATGGAGCACTGGTAGCTTCGGGCACCCGCACAGGTGATGCTTCTAACTGGGATAATACCTATCAGCTGGCTTTTGCCAACGAGCTGACCAATGACCGGCCTTGGATGGGTACGCTGCACGAGGCTGCAATCTACAGTCGCGCACTCAGCGCTGTCGAAATTGCTCAGGCTTATCGAGCGGGATTGTGGGCTGCACCCCTCGTGTTAGCGCCAGGTGTCACTGACACTATTGCGATTACTTATGTGGTGCAGGGCAGCGACTTGCCAGGGCCATTGGTCAACCATGCGACGATCATGGGCTCGTATGGCGATTGTGCTATTTCCGATATCGATTCGGCTTCACTTATGCTGTGTTTGCCAAATATCGACTTCGAAACTGATGCTCTGGGTAACCCACTGAGTGCAGGAGATACGGTCTTTTTCGATTATGTGGCCTGGGGCCTGACTGTTACCACTGACAATCCCACCATCCACCCACCCATGATCTTTGATAGCGGCAGCCCTACAGGTGGCGATAGCGATTTGGGTACACCCAATCAGGACTTCGGTGGACCTGGCCAAGGCGATGGGGGGCGTGCCGGCCGCATCGGACAAAACGATCAGCCACAGGGCAATGTGCTCATCATCAGTGAAGACTACGACATGAGTGATCCCGACGACAATGGCAGTGGTGGAACCCTCATCTTTGACTTTGTCTATCCAACCGATGTGGCCTATCTGCAAATACTTGATGTGGATTACGGGGAGACGGAAGGGCGCGTGCGGGCATACAACTGCTCGGGTACGCTCCTCGTGGAAAAGCCCATCATCGCTTATGGCGACAATAGCTTGCAGACCATCGTACTCGACACGACCCAAGTGTGCAAGCTGGTAGTCGACCTAGCAGGTTCAGGTGCCGTAGCAGGTATCTGGTTTTGCGAAAGCACACCCCAGACCGGTACTATAGGAGATCTCGTATGGCATGATGCCGATGGTGATGGCATCCAAAGTGTGGGTGAGCCAGGACTGGCCAATGTCGTGGTCGAGCTCTATGATGCCGACAACCACCTGCTGGCCACCGACACTACCGATGCCAATGGCCTATATGCCTTTCCTGACCTCATGCCTGGCGACTACGAAGTGCGCGTACAAACCGCTACGCTACCTACAGGCTTTATACCCACTTATGATCCCGCTGGGCCGCTCGATCATAGCTCAGAGGTGTTTGCACTGGGTGCAGGCCAAATGAAAAACGACGTCGATTTTGGCTATAAGGCCGATTGCTTCGATCCTTCCGACCTATCGTTGAACGTTACCAATCCACTGTGTTTCGGCGACAGCACAGGTACTATCACCACTGCCGTTTCGGGAGGCACTGCCCCTTATACCTTTTTGTGGAATGACGGCGACACAGCGCAACACCGCACTCATTTGCCAGCAGGTACCTATGTATTGACTGTTACCGATGCCAATGGATGTGTGATCTCCGATACGGCAGTGCTTGTCGATCCACCTGCATTGAGCCTTTCGGCAAATGTCACCGATGTCGACTGCCAGGGCAATGCCAATGGCGCTATGGATGTGAGTGTGAGCGGCGGTACGCCGCCCTATCAGTATGCCTGGTCGAATGGTGTCAATAGCGAAGATCTCAATGGATTGAGTGCCGGCACTTATACCCTGACCGTCACTGACGCCAATGGATGTACGACTTCTGATAGCTGGACCATCATCGATGAGGTAGTCAACTTCGACAATGGAGGTGCCATAGGGAGCGACGAAACTCAATGTGGCGGCTATGATCCTGCACCCATTATATCGCTGACTCTGCCATCGGGCGGCAGTGGTGGCACCACCATCTACCAATGGCAAAAGGACGATGGCTCGGGCTGGACCGACATTACCGGGGCCACAGCGGCGACCTATGATCCTCCCCCTATTACGCAGACTACTAGTTATCGGCGTAAAGCGCGGAGAAGCCCTTGTACCGATTGGGTGGTGAGCAATGTGGTGACCAAAATTGTGGTCAACAATCCCGATGATGGCGGACAAATTGCAGGCAACGAAAGCGGATGCGACAGCTTTGATCCCACCCCCATCACCAATATCACCGAGCCTACCTGCCTCTATGGTACATTGACATATCAGTGGCAAAAGGACGATGGCTCGGGCTGGACTGACATTGCCGGAGCTACAGCTGCGACTTACGATCCGCCACTAATCACAACAACCACGCAATATCGGCGTAAAGCGCGCTGTGTGCCTTGCAGTGACTGGGTGGTGAGCAATGTGGTGACCAAAACGGTAGTTCCTACACCTGAAGTTGTCGCCGATACCTATGCCGTTTGCCCTAACGGCAGCCTTTCGGCAAATGTAACCGATAATGACAACTATTTTGCTACGCCACAAGTGATCTTACTCGACAGCACAATCCATGGCAGCTTGACCTGGCAAACTAATGGGCAGTTTGACTATCAACCTCAAATGGGATTTTGTGGCACCGATCAGTTTGTCTATGTCTTATGTGAGGTGGTGGGAAATAATTGCTGTAATACTGCACAAGTGGTAATAGAAGTCGCAGATGAAGAAGCCCCTATTTTGCAAGCGGTGCCCACTGACACGACAATATCATGTACACAAGCAATCCCATCTGCACCGATACTTAGTGCTACCGATAATTGCGATCAAAACGTGGCCATCTCTCTTTTGGAAAACACGACCCAGACGAACAATGGTAGCTGTAGCGATTATGCCTATACGATTACGCGTACTTGGATCGCAGTGGATGTATGTGGCAATACCGATACAGCTATGCAGACCATTACGGTGATAGACACGCTTGCACCTGAGTTTACGGTTCCATCGGATGTGACGATCAGTTGTGAGTTGGAAGCATCGGATTTGAGTTTGACGGGCGATGTAGAGGACGAGTGGGACAGTTGCGATTCGACCTTAGGCGAAGCGACTTATCAAGACAGCGTATTGGTCGATGAGCCCTGTGCGGGTGCGTTGATGATTTACCGCACATGGACATTGACAGATGCTTGTGGCAATAGCACTTCCAAGCTACAGCGGATCACGGTGATAGACACGCTTGCACCTGAGTTTACGGTTCCATCGGATGTGACGATCAGTTGTGAGTTGGAAGCATCGGATTTGAGTTTGACGGGCGATGTAGAGGACGAGTGGGACAGTTGCGATTCGA
>Ga0256839_1000159_pt1 | contig 88457 bp, 76 predicted proteins | sample 354166metaG_FD_185968 | JGI IMG/M metagenome (GOLD analysis project Ga0256839, IMG submission 185968) | Hydrothermal vent microbial communities from Mid Atlantic Ridge, Atlantic Ocean - 354-166 | ecosystem: Environmental > Aquatic > Marine > Hydrothermal vents | place: Atlantic Ocean: Mid... | reverse complement strand
CGGGCTGACCGGGGGTGGCGAATATAATTATTTAAAGAATATTTCTTTTTCTCATGGCATGACAAACTGCCGTTTTAATCTTTTTACCGTTAAAACAATGTTAAACGTAAACTTTTAAAAACATGAAAACGTTAAAAATGAAAGAAATGGAAAGGATTGAGGGAGGACTCCCATCAGTTGTAGATGGCGCAGTTGGTGGTCTATGTGGAGGTGCTGTTCTTGCAGCATCTTTTGGGGTGTTCCCTTTGGCCATCTTATTAGGCGGAGCTTGTGCAGTGGGATTATACGGAGAAGCAAATGGAAATTTAGATTAAAATTATAATATTATGAATTCAATAGATAATAGTAAAATGCAAGCTATTCAAGGTGGTACATTAAATGAAGCTGTAGCTGTTGCATGTGGAGTTGTAGCTGTTGCAGATACTGCTTGGTATTTTGGGTTAATAAATCCAGCTTATGGAGTCGCATTAGTAGCCGCTAATTTAGCATGTGCTGGATATGGTATTGCTGTTTCATAGCTAATTCAAAATTAAATATGGTTGTCAGTTCGTTTGGGTTTATGAAGAACTTACTGACAACCTTTAATTAAAATAAAACAGAACTTTATGCAAAAACCAAGTAAAAAAACTATTCGTCTTTTTAAGCAAATGGGAATATACGGAATTCTTCTATTAGTTATCTATATACTTTCTGTATTTTGGTATGATACATTGTTTAATAGTATTCAGTCATATTTATTTGCAACTAGCTTTATTTTAATCAGCTTATCCTTAATTGTGTATAAAAACGGATTAAAATTATATGAGGACGATTAAGTTGTAATGTGATTAATACTTTTAAATCACTCTAATTTTATTTTCTACAAGCATAAATGCAACAAAATATTCAGTTATTTTCTCTGTATGTATTAATTCAATTTTTAGTAATCTTTATACTGAAAAGTTTTGTCACTGGTTTGGCCCCCTTAGACCAGCAGGATATGGCCGGGCTGACCGGGGGTGGCGGATATAATTATTTAAGAATATTTCTTTTTCTCATGGCATGAGAAATTATCGTTTTAATCTTTTTGCCGTTAAAACAATGTTAAACGTAAATGATTAAAACATGAAAACGTTAAAATTGAAGGAAATGGAATTATTAGATGCAGGTAGAGATTGTGCCAAAGCAGAAGGTGCTGTAGTAGGTGCAGCAGCAACTAGTTGGGTATTGGGCCCAATTGGTTTTTCTATAGCTGTATCTTTCGCATTTGCTTATTGGATGACTCAATGTGGTCCTTCAGATTATTAATAACTTAAAGTAGCAAGATTATGAAAACATTAGATTTACAAAAAATGGAAACAATATCCGCAGGTGGTTTTTGGGAAGGATTCTGTGGAGCAACAAGTATTGTTGGTGGTGTAGCAGGTTTAGCATCTTATGCAGGCTTGGTTGCAATAAGTGGTGGAACCGCTATTGTAGGTTTAGCTGTAATAGGAATTGGTTGTGGTATAGCTGCTTTTACTTAACAGATTATGTTGAAATACATATATATGTTATTAGTATTAGTTGCAATTGTAATTATACTAACTACTTTTAGCGATGAATATAATTTACCAAGTTTTTATTATGCTATTTCTTACATAATTTGCGGAACATCTCCATTGGTGTTTTATTATATTAAAAAAAGTAAAAGTAATTATCAGTAAAAGTATTAAAAGTTGCCAGCTATGCTAGCTGGCAACTTTTAGCCGAAGCAGTTTTCAGGGAAGTTCTAAGAATAAAAGAAATGTTTGATCCAAGAGAAAAATTGAACGGGTTTGTCCACCTTGTTGTTTGCTTTTTTTGCAGGTTCAGAATATCTTTAATTGTATTGTTCCAATCACATTTAATTGAAAAAATTGGAGAAACAAACCATATATATGGATTTAACTCGTTTCAATAAAAAGCTCTATTTCGCAATATTTGTATTAATAATCCTGGCAATTACTTTTTTCAGTCAAGCATTATTAATGCCTGATACTCTAATTTTCGAGTCTTTGGGTAGTCAACTGAGTTATCAACAAATCAATTCCCTGCTAAGTTTTCAACAAAAATGGCAATGGGTCGTCTGATGAAGAAATAGTTGGTGGGAGAAATAAGTACTACACCGGTACTATTCAAATAGAACTTATTAAACCAGAGCAAAAGAAAATTGTTATAATGGAGGATCCTGGTGCTTTAAAATTAAGGTTTGATCAAAATGGCCGTCTTGCAAACTTAGATTATCTTTACCCTGCTGAAAATAGCAGTACGAGGCTAGCTGAATGTGGTAGCTTTTTTGAACCGGGTGGGGCTTTAGGTTGTGCTGGCAAAAAATTCGAAGAGGCAGACTGCTGTTTAGAAGAAATTGCATGCTACGTCTCATTTATCCCTTGTTTAGTTACGCGTGTTTTGGATTGTATTATTAACGGTTGTAATTGATACAAATTAATTATTTTAGTAGTTCTTTAAAACGAACTAAATTGCCATTGATTCAATTTGAAAAACTTATAAAACATTATACTAACTCCTTTACACTTGGTCCTGTCGATTTATCAATCAGACAGGGCCAAGTAGTAGGTTTATTAGGCCCGAATGGTTCGGGTAAAACCACGTTATTAAAAATATTACTTGGAATAACAAGCAGGACTTGTGGAACAATAAAAGTTCACGGCAGTACTAATTTTAAAGAAATTAGAAAAAAAAGCAGTGTGGTTCTAGAGAAATCTGGTTTTTTTAATGACTTCACGGCTAAAAAGAATTTAGAAATATTTTATAGGTATTACAGCGAAGAAGATTATAACTTTAATAATTTGCTCAATCAATTTAACCTCCCTATTGATAAGAAATTATCAAGTTATTCCAAAGGGATGCTCCAGCGATTGAATATAGCCAAATCATTATTACTCGAAAAAGAATTGTACATTTATGACGAACCATTTAGTGGGTTAGATATTGAGGGGATAAGCTTTTTTCGAAAGTTGATTTTAAACTTAAAAGATAAAAACAAGACTATTATTATTGCAAGCCATATAATATCAGAACTCGAAAAATACTGTACAAGTTTCATTATTTTAAGTGAAGGCAAAATAGTTAATCATAACGCTAAAGATAACCTGATAAAACAATTTGGTTCTATTGAAGATGCTTACCTGCAATGTTGAGGGTTTTAATTAATGAATTTAGAAAACTGAAAAGGACCGATGTTGTTATATATGGCATAGTCTATATTATTATAACGTCATTCATGTTTCTACTAGGGTGTTTTGAGAGTAACTTTGCTTTATCTGATTCATTAATAGCAGATTATTTTTCATCGATATTTAGTGTTTATTCCATCTTTTTTTTTAGCGTATTTAATATTATAATAATTGGCAAAGAACTAGATATTGGTTCCTTCTGTAATCAAATTATTAATGGTTTTAGTGTTACCAAATACATTTATGTCAAGGTGTTGTTAGTATCAATAATTGCATTAGTTTTATTGACTGTAGAAGTTATCAGGTTATTATTCCTATCAATATTATTTAATCTCAACTTATTTAATATTTTTGATTTGATTGGTTACCTTAATTTTGTAAAACTATTTATCCTGCTTATCTACGCAGGAATTGGTGGCATCTTAACAATCTCCCTTTTTAAAAAAACATTTCGAACATTTATATTGTTGTATTTTTATATTCAATCAGAAATAATCTTTAATCATCCATATTTCACAACAAAAATTGGAACGAATTTTTTTCGTATATTTCCAGTTCATATTACGAGAACATTTTATGAATCTTCGGGTATCATATCGCTTGTTTATTTAATTACCATACTAATTTATGGTACTATATTTCTATACATATCTAATAATAGGCTTAAAAATCAGCTTAACCACTGTTAAGATAAAAATATGAGTGCAGTGCATATTTCGGCTCAAAAGATGCCCGTCATTTCGGTTTGAGGGTGACCCGCCATGTGTTTAAGCGCTCATTAGTTGGGAATCAAGTGCTGTTAGCGGGCGGGTGTCCACACGTAGTTACTTCTCCGAAGTAAATCTACGAAGGAGAAGCGCAGCCCATTTGAAGCTTTTAAACATGTTCTATTGTATAGAAATAGCTGGCACCCATAGACCGAAATATGCAACATCAGGGTCAATTGTGAAGATGTGGGGAATTAATTGAACTTAACCGCACAATTAAGTATCTTTAGCCTCCGTAACCTTAGCGGTAAAAATGAAGAAAGTAAACCTTTCCAGGATAGCCCTCGTGGCGGTGGTTTCACTAAGCATCTATTTTGCCTTGTTGGTCCTCCTGGTCCATCTCGAAAAGCAAAACCCCGATGCCGGTATTACCAACTTTCACGATGCCTTTTGGTGGTCGCTGGTAACCATTACCTCGGTTGGCTATGGCGATTATGTGCCGACTACCGAAGGCGGCCGGCTGGTGGGCTATGTGTTTCTTTTCGGCAGCCTGACGACTTTTGCAATTTTAATCGGACAAATCTCAAGTATCATGAACAATATCAGGGAAAACAGACGGTTGGGCCAGTACGGTACCAGTTTTAAGAACCATGCGGTAATTATTGGCTGGAACTCTTTTGGCAAAACGGTAACCGACCAACTGATTGGCGCCAACAAACAGGTGGCTGTGGTGACCAAGGTGAAATCGGATATTGATTTTATCAAAGAAAACTATGGGTCGGGCAAGGTGTTTGCCCTTTATACCGATTATAATACCATCGACCACCTGCAAAAAGTAAACATTGAAGAATCCTCCATGGTATTTATCAACCTGGAAGACGACACCGAAAAACTGGTGTATATCCTTAACCTGAAAAAGGCCTATGATAATTTGAAATATATTGTGTCGCTGGACAATGCCGACCTTAAACAAACCTTTATCGCAGCCGGGGTAACCTATGCCCTGTCGAAAAACGAGATTGCCTCCAAGCTGCTGGCCTCGTATATTTTTGAGCCCGATGTGGCTGTTTTTAACGAAGAAATTATTGCCGTAGCCGAAAATGACGAACTCTACGACATAAAAGAATACCAGGTACTGAAGACAAACCCCTACATCGGCATGGAATACGAAAAGGCTTTTTACGACCTGAAAAGGGCCTGCAATGCCGTGCTGGTGGGTATGGTGAAGTGCGAAGACAAAAACCGGATATTACTGAAAAACCCGGGAGGCAAAGTAACCATTGAGGAAAAAGACTACCTGCTGCTGCTGGTAAACGGCCATGAAGAAAAAAAACTTACCCGGTTGTTCCACACCAAAGAGGGCTTTGCCGGTTGATGCCCATGGGCCGCCTGCTTCTCCTGCTCTTGCTTGCCCTGCCCTGGACCGCCAATGCCCAGGCAACCAAAACACTCGATTCGCTGCGCGTGCTGGTGTATGCCCTGCAGGACACAACAACAACCCAGCCAGGGCAGCTAACAACGCTAACGGCTTTTTTGGCCCAGGCGCAAAAAGCCCGCCACCCGGCCGATATCCTCCTGGCCTACCAGCAACTGGCGGTTTTAAATTATCGCCTTGGTAATCTTAACGAGGCCCTGCGCTATTATAAATTATATACCCTGGAACTGGAAACCGGCAACAGGACAACCCAACTCCGGCAACACCAGTTTGAAAAAAGCCTCTACGAAAACGAACTGCGGGCCCTGCAAGAAAAGGCTCTCCTGCTGGAAAAGGAAAACACCGAACTTAAAACCTGGCAGGAAGAATACCGGCAGGCCACCCATTGGATCTCACTGGGGCTGAAAGTGATTACGGTTATTTTCCTGCTGTTGTTTGTTCCCTGGCTTTACCAGCGGCTAAAAAAAAGCCGCCAGCAACCGGCCGCCCCGGCCACCGAAGCCCCGGCCGGCCCCGACCTGACCGAAGTACTGGCCACTACCCGCAACCAACTGGTAACCCTGGAAACCGAGCTGGACCTGGCCGATATCCTGGCCGGGCAGGTTATCCCCCGGCCCGAAAAGGTTTTTGCCGGTAATTTTTCCCTGGCGCAAAAGTTCCTCATCCACCAACCGAAAAAACTGGCCAGTGGTGACGGCCTGTATATGGCCGCGGTGCAGGATAAAACTATTGTAGCCGTTTTTGACACCCCCGGCCACGGGGCTACCGGGGCGCTGCTTTGCGGCCATATCTACAGGCAACTGGAGGATATGGTTAAAAACCAGTCTGTCGTTTCCCCGGCCCTGTTGCTGGCGCCACTGGGAACCTCGTTACAAAAAGTATTCCCGGCCGGTGTGCCGTTTGCAAAAGGCCTAGGTATGGGTATCTGCCTTATTGATGTTAAAGCCAGAAAATTGACCTATGCCGGGGCGCAGATGGCCTTATTTATGGCGTACAAAGGCGTTGTGCACAAAACCCCCGGCACCCGGGCCGGCCTGCTGCAAGAGGATACCCCGGCCACCTATGAAAATACCGAGCTGGCCCTGACCATGGGCATGAACTTTTACCTCAGCACCGATGGTTTCTGGCACCAAACCGGGGGCAGTCAGCAGCAGCCTTTTGGTGAAGGGGCGTTTGTCAAAACCCTGGAATCCCTGTCGCTGCAACCACTGGCAGAACATGAAAGGGTATTAAAAAAAATCCTGGCCGATTGGCAGGGGGGCAACGAACAGGATGACGATATTCTAATGGTTGGGTTTAGCCCGGATTATTCCTACCGCAGTAAAGCTGCAAACAAATAGGCGGGCCAAGTATCTTTGCTGAAAAAACAAAGTTTTCGGGAGAAATATCATGAATAATGATGCAAATCAACCGCCAAACGATTGTTTGTCAGTTAACCCGGCTACGTAAAGTACCAGGCATTGTTTGGTTGTGCCGAAGAAAACCACTAACCTAACCCGGAAAAGTTACCATAGCACAAACGATTACAAACGGTTAAGTACTTTCTTTATCAGGGAATCAATCGTGCGGTAAGGGTTTTTGGCAAAAGTGCCCCGGATACGGTTGGCGATAACGGCATTCACACTGAGCATCTCATGGCCCAGCATATTGGCCATGGCATAGAGGGCCGAGGTCTCCATTTCAAAATTAGTCAGCCAAAAACCTTTATAATGGAAGCAATTCAAATCCCGGAGTAATTGCGGATATTTCAATTCCAGCCTGATCCTTCGCCCCTGCGGGGCATAAAACCCCGGACTGGTTATGGTATTGCCTTTAATCATCCCTTCACCTATCTGTGCCCTAAGTTTCTCCGAGCCTTTGGCGAGGTAGGGGGCGAAAGGTAATTTGGTAGCTTTCTGCACCTTTTCGGCAATCATCTGTTCAAATTCACCAGGGCGGTAATCATAAAAGCACATCAGGTTATCCAGGCCGAGGCCGTACTCCGACACCACATGCGCACCCACGGGGATATCTTCCTGGATAGCCCCGGAAGTGCCTATACGAATAATATTGAGCTGCCGTTTTTCGGGCCTGACTACCTTTTTTTTCAGGTCGATATTTACCAGGGCATCGAGTTCGGTAAAAAATATTTCGATATTATCGGGGCCCATGCCGGTACTGAGTACGGTGATGCGCTTGCCCTTATATTTGCCCACATGCGTGATAAACTCACGCCTGTTCATCTCAAAGTCAATCTTATCAAAATGCTTGCTTACCCGGTACACCCGGCTGGGATCGCCCACAATAATCACATTGTCGGCAATGTGCTTGGGTTTCAGGTTAAGGTGATAAACACTACCGTCCTTATTTAATACCAACTCTGATGCTAAAAACTTATTCATATACTATGGATGCGAACACTAAAGTTAGCCAAAATTGCCTTGAGTGCCAAAGTTATATCATACAGGTCCGGCCGGATTACCAAAAACGGTTTCCCCTTCGGCAATGTCTTTTATCACCACCGAACCGGCACCAAGGCGCGCACCCCGGCCAATTTTAATGCCCGATACCACTGTTACCCCGGAACCGATAAACACCTCCTCGGCTATCTCCACGCCCGAATTGATCACCGAGCCGGAGCCTACCTGCACATAATCCCCCAACCGGGCCTCATGGTTGATAATAGCCCCCGGATGAATAACCAGGTGGCTGCCCAGGGTGCTGTGCGAGCCAATTACCGCACCGGCACCGATATAATTGCCATGACCGATTGCGGCAGAAGAAGCCAGCACCACCGACCCGTGAATGGCATTTACCGGCATTACCTTTCGTTCTTCATTGAGCATCTGTACCAGGTTGCGCCTCATCTCCGTTTCTTCCATGGCCACAAAAGCCTCGCAGGCATCCCCTATCACCGCCAGCAAATCCTGGTCATCAAGAGGCCCCAGCACCGTGACCTCGCCTATTTCTTTGCCGGCCAGGCGGGTATCATCATCCAGGAAGCCATATACCAGCACATTGTTATCCACAAATACTTCCATTACGCTTTTGCCCAGGCTGCCGGCACCCAGTATCATGATTGGTTTCTCCATTCTATTTTTTTCAGGCAAAGATAGCAGACTTACCGGTTATCTGCGGCTAAATTTCCGCGCAATACCATAGCTTATCAAGCTGACAAAAACCAACGAGTAGCCGATGCGGTAGCGGGCCAGGGTACCGTAATTGGGCGCGGCAAAGGTGATGAACACGGCTGCGGTAACTACCAGCAACAGGCAGGCCCAAAGCAGTAACCGGCCGTTGCGGCCAGCCGGCAGTTGAAAATTTAAAACTGCATAGATAAATGCCAGCAACAGCAACCAGCTTTCTGCCAGGGAGAATAATTTCAAGGTGTTTATTCCGGGTAGCCACAACGGCCCGAACAAGCCGGTAACCAGGGCCCGGGGGCTATGCCTCAGGAAGGAGCTTACCGTGGGCTCCAGGTTGCCGAAAACCACTACATTGCCGGCAGGGGAATTTTGCACATACTGGTAATAGTTACCGGCCAGCACCTGCAAAAACCGCGATGGCCAGAAATTAGGATGGCTAAGGCTGGCCACACCTGCCAGGGCCACAAATACGGCTATGATGGTTATCAACTCCAGGTGCCAGGCCGCTTTTGCAGGTAAAACCGCCCGGGCGATAAAAAGCGCCAGCACCGCCACCACCAGTACCGCGGCCAGGTAGTATTTAAGGTACACTACCAGCAACAGGGCCGGCATACAGACCAGCAAATTGATTTTGCCGACCTTACCGCTAAAATATACCCGGATGACAACAGCAAATACGGCTGCCAGGGCGCCAATAGCCAGCGACTCCTTGAGCACCCCCGAAGACCAAAAAACGATGGAGGGAAAAAACAGGGCCGGAATCACCGCCAGCCACTTCATCTGCCCGGCCTTATAAAGGGTGTTGGCAAAAAACCACAAGCCGGCAAAGGCAAAGAGGGACAGGTAAGCAGACGTCAGCCAATAGTTTTCTCCGGTGATTAAGTTAAGGGGGGCCAGTAGTTTGGTCATCAAAGCCGCCCGGGGCTGGAAGGTATAGGCATATCCGGGTATCAGATTATACGCACCATCAAAGTATATCCGGATAAAATTACCCAAGGATACGAAGGCGGCCTGCTTGAGCTTGCCTGCCTCGGCAAACATGGCCCAGGAATCACCATGGCCATAGTACGCAGAATACAAAAGGCCTACGGCTACGCCTGCAGCCAGTTTTAACCCCAGGGCCGGCCAGTACCAGGGCCGCAGGGCACTTTTACGGCTCAGCCAAAACCCGCTGGCAGCAAGGGCAAAAAGCAACACTATGTTGGCCAGGTAAATCATCCTTTGGCCAGTAGTTGATGGCCAACAGGGCAGTGCAGGCACATCTGGTGGCGACAATAATTATTATAAAGCTCGATGGCCCCCTGCGACCCGGCCGCACTATCGGGCTTTATCCCCAATTGCTGCCATCGCCTGATAATGGTATTCTGCTCCGGCTTTTGGGCTTCCAGAAAAGCAATGGCCCGCTCAAGGTATGCCTCATTCTGTGTATAGGTACCATAGGCCACCAGCAACACGGCTGCCACATTTATGCTCAGCACCCGTGCACTTTGCTCACCTATGCCTTGTAAAGAAGTTTTAGCCGGCTTACCGAAATGATAATGGTGCTGCCAGAATTCCGACTGCTTAACCCTGAAAAAAGAAGCTGCCTGGCGGGCCGAAGCAGCGATAATGGCCTGAAAAAGATGCGGGCGGGCAGACAAAACAGCCGCTAACTGGGCAATGCGAATGGTGGGAAAATTGGCCGGCCGCATACGCATAAACTTCCACCAGGCGGGCGCCATGGGGCTGGCGGTAAAATTATATTTGGTTTGCAGCCAGGCAAACTCCCGGCGCAGCGTTTCGGCATAGGCCGCGCCCCCCGCACCTGTGGGCAGCAGGCCGGCCATGCCCAGCAAATAAGCCTCTATTTGTTGCTGCGAAGCCAGTTTCCTGATGAGCCGGTGATCGGTGACCTGGGCCAATTGCTTAAAAGCCGCATTATTCTTTTTAAAGCCAAAATATTCAAAGAGCAGGTGCAGGGCCACCCGCTCCCAGTCACCCTTAAATTCAGCCAGCATGGCCAGCACCTGGCCACCCTTCCGCTGCAGCCGTTCTACCAGGGCCTTGTTAAAGGCGCTGGTTTTATAAACAGCCTCTACCTGCCCGATAAAAGCAGCACAAGGAATTGCCTGCAAGGAGCTTTGCAATTGCCGGTATTTAAGCAGCCAGCCTTTGGCCACCAGCGGCTTTAGTTCCACCACCGGCAAGGGGGTGCCATCCTGCCTTTGGGCTTCGGCATCGTGCTGCCACACCACATGCAAAACCACCTTATTATAGGCCGGGTCAAGATGGTGGTTATGCTGCTGCCAGGCCGAGGCCAGTACATGAACCTCAACATCGCCAACCCACTCTACCTTATTGATTTTTATCCTGGCAGCCGCAAAATCCGGGCCCGCATCGGTATTCAACAGGCCTTGTTTAAGTACCGTAACCGGCTCCCCGGCCACGGTGGTTAAGGCAGTGGTGTTAAATGCTTGTGTTTGCCAGATATATTGCAGCACCGCTTCGGTCATGCTACAAATTGAACGAAACCCTTGCGCAATTACAAATACCGGTCGAGGTATTCCGCCATTTGTTGTTGCAAAGCCCCGGCTGCAGCCCCGGCTGCACGGGCAAAGCCCTCATCCTGACCGGCAAAAATGATGCCCCGCGAAGAGTTTACCAGTAGCCCGCACTGACTGTTCATGCCGTTTTTCGTTACTTCCTCCAGGCTGCCCCCCTGTGCCCCTACCCCGGGAACAAGCAGGAAATGATCGGGTATCAGCTTCCTGATGTGAGCCAGCTCATCTGCCCGGGTAGCCCCTACAACGTACATCAGCTTATCACTATGCCCCCATGCAAGGCTTTTATTAATAACATATTCATACAGCTTTGAGGGCACAATGTTGAAAAAATTGCTGTCATCGTAAACCGCCAATTGCTCAAAGTCGCGGCTGCTGTCATTTGAGGTTAGGGCCAGCAGGATAGCCCACTTATCATCATAGGCCAGGTAAGGGGTTACGGCATCGGCACCCATGTAGGGCGACAGGGTAATGGCATCAAAATTCATTTGCTCGAAAAAGGCCCGGGCATAATGCTTAGAGGTATTGCCGATATCGCCCCGCTTGGCATCGGCAATGGTAAAAACTTCAGCCGGCAGGTATTCCATGGTTTTGGCCAGGCTTTCCCAGCCCCTGGCCCCCTGGCTCTCATAAAAGGCCAGGTTTGGCTTGTAGGCCACGGCAAAATCCAGCGTAGCCTCTATAATTTGCTTGTTGAAGGCAAAAACGGGATCGGCTTCGTTAAGCAGGTGCCGGGGTATGCTATTGATATCCGTATCGAGGCCAACACAGAGGTAGGACTTTTTGGCCTTTATCTGCTGAAACAATTCCTCTTTAGTCATGTAACAAAGCTATAAAAAAAGCCGCACAAGGCGGCTTAAATTTCGGTAAATAATTATATTTATTATCGGATATCTATAATTTGATCTTCGGATAAACCGGAGGTGTCAAACTTAAAATAGCTATCGGGCAGGTTCACGTTTGACTTAAAGTTGGCGATCAGATAAGAATACTCGCTACCCTCCCGGTCGAACAGGGTGAATTTACGTAACAGCCTGTCGTTGGCACCGATTTCTATCCGTACCTTAAAGTACTGGGCGTCCTTATCATTGGGTACCAGGTCCACCACATCATAGCGCTTGCCCCCTACGGTTATGGTATTCAGGTAGAGGTACTTATAGCCTTCCTTATAAATGTTGAAGATGGAAGAAGGCGTAATATCACCGCCCTCCGGATTATTATTGTCGATAGTTACTTCCGGCTCATCTAAGTTGGGCAGGTAAGTCCAGACGGTAGTGCCATCGTTATAAATCTGCTGGTCCTGCATTTCCAGACGGTACATATCGCCTTTAACGCTTATTTTACCGCTAAACGACTCGTTAATCCCCTCTACCTTATTGGTCATGGTATAGGCAAGATCGGCCTGAAATGACGGGATACCCTTATAGGTATTGCTCATGGCATCCAAAATTTCCCGTGCCTTAGGGTCTTGCTGTGCCTGCACCTGGTTAACTATCGTTAATGCCAGTGCCATAAATAAAAAATTCTTATACATTTTACCTTTATTTTCTAATTGTCTTTTAATTCACTCAATAATTGTTCCAAACTGTATTCATCGGGGATTAAGACCTCCCGGGCTTTGCTGCCCTCAAAAGGGCCCACAATGCCGGCAGCTTCCAACTGGTCGATCAGGCGGCCGGCCCGATTATAACCAAGTTTCATTTTACGCTGGATCAGGGAAGTGCTGCCCTGCTGGTGCCTGACAATCAGGCGGGCAGCCTCATCAAACAACACATCCCGGTCGTCCAGGTCAACATCCACCTTGTCGCCAGCCTCATCGCCCTCATATTCGGGCAACATATAGGCCGACTCATACCCACGCTGGCTGCCGATGAACTCACACACCTTTTCCACCTCGGGGGTATCAATAAAGGCACACTGCAGGCGGATAATATCGGAGCCCTGCGAAAACAGCATATCGCCCATGCCCACCAGTTGGTCAGCCCCACCGGTATCGAGGATCGTGCGGGAATCGATTTTGGAGGTTACCCGGAAACTCAAACGGGCCGGGAAGTTGGCCTTGATAACCCCGGTAATTACGTTTACCGATGGCCGTTGGGTAGCCACCACCAGGTGGATACCGATGGCCCGGGCCAGTTGCGCCAGGCGGGCGATGGGGGCTTCAATTTCTTTGCCGGCCATCATCATCAGGTCGGCCAGTTCATCAATTACCAGCACAATGTAAGGCAGAAAACGGTGGCCTTTTTCGGGGTTCAGCTTGCGGCTGACAAACTTCGTATTGTACTCCTTGATATTGCGGGTGCCGGCATCTTTGAGCAGGTCATAACGGGCATCCATTTCAATGGTCAGGGAATTAAGGGTGTTGACCACTGTTTTGGTATCGGTGATGATGGGTTCTTCAGAGCCCGGAAGTTCGGCCAGAAAATGCCGTTCCAGCTTATTAAACAGGCTCAGTTCCACCTTTTTGGGGTCAACCAGCACGAACTTAAGCTGTGAAGGGTGCTTTTTGTAGATCAGTGAGGCCAGAATTACATTAATCCCCACCGATTTACCCTGGCCCGTGGCCCCGGCCATAAGGATGTGCGGCATTTTGGCCAGGTCCACCACATATACTTCGTTGGAGATGGTTTTGCCCAGCACCACCGGCAACTCATAATCGCTCTTCATGAACTTTTCCGTACCCAACACACTTTTAATATCCACCATCTCACGGTTTTTATTGGGCACCTCAATACCGATGGTTCCTTTACCGGGAATGGGCGCGATAATGCGGATGCCGAGGGCCGATAAACTGAGGGCAATATCATCCTCCAGATTTTTGATTTTGGATATCTTGATACCGACATCGGGCACAATCTCATAGAGGGTAACCGTGGGGCCGATGGTAGCTTTGATGCTGGCAATACCAATATTGAAATTGGTCAGGGTTTCAACAATTTTGTCCTTATTGAGTTGCAGCTCTTCTTTGCTCACCTTTACCGAGGTGTTGGAATAGTCATTCAGCAGGGTAAGGGGCGGGTATTGGTAAGTACCCAGATCGAGCGTAGGATCATAATTCTCGGCTTTTTTGGCTTTGGCTTCGTCATGCTCTTTTTCGATGACAAACTCGGGCTCTGCCTGCGCTGTTTCCCTGGCGGCTTCCTCCGCCCCCAATACTTCAAGTTCTACCTCACCTTTGGCGGCCGGCCCCCCGGCAGCAGGCGGTTCTTCATCGCCAGGATCACCCAAATCAACCGTAACCGGTTCTATTTTTTCCCCCAGTTGCTGCTCAATATCTTCAACCCCGGCCTCTACTTTCTTTTTTAACCCCAGCAGCGAGGTGACATTAAAGAAATAAATCACAAACACGATCAACGAAAACAGCAACAACAATACTGTGCCCCAGCCTACCAGGCTGTTTATTTTGATGGCCAGGTCATAGCCAACCCCCCCGCTGAGGAAACTCAGGGCGGTCGGCTCTTCAGTACTGTTCACCACATCGCCCAGAAACAGGCTTATCCATACCAAAAAGAACAATACAAAAATAGTGGCCGAATTAAGGGGCAAAATAGCCCTGCGGAAAACTATCGTATAGCCATAAATAAACAACAGGGGCGGAATAAGAAAGGAAGCAACACCAAACCACGCAAAGATAAAATAATGAGCGGCCAGCGCCCCCGATAGTTTCATCCAGTTTTCCACCTCCAGCCCCGATTGAAACAGGCCGATTTCCTGGACCGATTCCACTACGCTCTGGTCGGCTTTGCCGGTAAACAGGTACGACACAAAGGCTACCAGCAAAAACAACGACACCACCAACAGGAAAAAGCCTACCGTAAGCTGGAAGCGCCTGTCACCCAGGAATTTCAGCTTCAACGAAAAAGACCTTCCGGTGGGTTTCTTTTTGGTTTTAAAGGTGTTGGATTTATAGGTGTTTTGTGCCATTTAGTTCAATTGTCTCCGCAGCGGTACCTCAGTAAAGGCTAAAATAACATTAAGCTATACATATAAACAACTTTACAGGCCTGCATTTAGAATTGCCTTATTGATATTTTTTACAAAGGAAGGCCCATTATAGATAAATCCGGTGAAAATCTGGATAAGATTTGCCCCGGCCCGCAGCTTTGCCAGGGCCTCTTCCGGGGTCATTATACCGCCTACGCCAATAATTACTGCCTCCGGCCCCAGCCCCTGGCGCAAAAACCGGATGACTGCGGTAGCCCGGTCGGCCAGCGGCTTGCCACTGAGGCCACCGGCCCCGATAGCGGCCAGTTTTTGGGGTGAAGTAGTCAACCCCTGGCGCTCAATGGTGGTGTTGGTAGCAATAATGCCGTCTATTTTGGTTTCCTGTACAATGCCGATGATTTCCTGCAACTGGCTGTCGGACAGATCGGGGGCTATTTTGAGTAAAATAGGTTTACGGGCTGGTTTTTGCCGGTTACGCGCCTGCAAACGGGTAAGCAGGTTAAACAACGGCTCCTTGTCCTGCAAGGCCCGTAAGTTTGGCGTGTTGGGTGAGCTAACGTTAACCACAAAATAATCAACCACCGCAAACAAAGCCTCGAAGCAATATTCATAATCGCTGATGGCGAGGTCATTATCCGTGGCCTTGTTTTTGCCAATATTGCCCCCCACCAGCACCGTTGCCTGCCGCTGGCGTAACCTCTGCACAGCCGCCTCAACGCCATCGTTATTAAAACCCATGCGGTTAACCAGTGCCTGGTCCCCGGGCAGGCGGAACAACCGGGGCCGGGGGTTGCCTGCCTGCGGTTGGGGGGTGAGGGTACCGATTTCGATAAAGCCGAAGCCAAAGGGTGCCAGCAAATCAACCATTTGGGCATCTTTGTCAAACCCCGCGGCCAGGCCTACCGGGTTGGCAAACGTAAGGCCCAGGAATTGGCGTTGCAACCGCTTGTCGTTTACCGTAAACAAGCCCCGTAGCAGGCCGGGAATACCCGGGACCTGATGGATAACATGCAGGAATTTTACCGTAAAATGGTGGACTTTCTCGGGATCGAAAAGGAACAGTAACGGCCGGATCAGGTACGTGTACAAGGTAAATTAAGGTTTGTGCAAATATAGGGCAAACTATATCCAGCCGTGGGCGTGCGCAGAAAATTTTGCCTGGCGGCCATCAGCTCCGCGGATGAAACTCCTGGATAACCTGCTTCAGGTAGCCTTTGTCGAGGTGGGTGTAAATTTCGGTAGTGGTAATTGATTCATGCCCCAGCATTTCCTGTACGGCCCGCAGGTCGGCCCCGCCCTCAATCAGGTGGGTGGCAAAAGAATGGCGAAAAGTATGCGGGCTTACTTTTTTCTTTATCCCGGCCCGGGCGGCCAGGTTTTTAATAATGGTAAAGATCATCACCCGGGTAAGCCGGCTGCCCCTGCGGTTAAGGAAAACAATGTCTTCCTCCCCTTTTTTACACGGTTGGTGTACCCGCCATTCCGTTAAGTAAATATTCAGGTACTTGATAGCCTCAGCGCCTATGGGCACCAGCCGCTCCTTATTGCCTTTGCCCACCACCCGCAAAAAACCGGCCTCCAGAAACAAGTTGCTCAAGTTAAGGTGAGTGAGTTCCGACACCCGCAAACCGCAACTATAGAGTACTTCCAGGATCGCCCGGTTACGGGCACCTTCGGGTTTCGCGTGGTCGATGGCTGCCAGCAGGGCATCAATTTCATGCACCTCCAGGGTATCGGGCAACTTACGGCCCAGCCGGGGGGCATCAATCAGGGCTGCCGGGTCGTGGGGCAGGCGTTTTTCCAGCACCAGGAACTTATAAAAAGCCTTGATGCCGCTGATGATCCGGGCCTGCGAATGGGCCGACAGCCCCAGTTGGCCGATGGTAGTTAGAAAAGAGGTGAGGGTATGCGGGGTTACCTCCGCCACGCCAATTTCAATGCCGGGCATTTCGCCATAGGCCTTTAGTTTGCCGACATCGCGCAGGTAGGCCTCGATAGAGTTGTCGGACAAGCCCCTTTCGAGCTTTAAATAGTTTTTAAAATCACGGATTTCAGCATCCCACTGCATTACCTGGCGCTCATTTAGTCAAAGCCAAAATACAGCATTTATCAGATATTTGCGGAGGTTTGCCCGGTATTTAACCATTTGTTTGTTGGTAACTCAGCCATTATCCGGTACTTTTGATTAGCGATGAAGATACACATTATCAACGGGCCCAACCTCAACCTGCTGGGCAAGCGGGAGCCGGAAGTGTATGGCGACCAATCGTTTGACAGCTTTCTGGAAGCTTTGCGGGCGCGTTTCCCGGAAGTAGCCTTAACCTGCTTTCAGTCGAATATTGAGGGGGAAATAATTACCGATTTGCAAAAATGGGGCTTTGCGGCCAACGGTATCATCCTCAATGCCGGGGCCTATACCCACACGTCTATTGGCATTGGCGATGCCATAGGGGCCATAACCACCCCGGTGGTTGAAGTCCATATCAGCAATATCTATGCCCGCGAAACCTACCGTCATCAAAACCTGTTGTCGGGCAAATGTGTAGGCATTATCTCCGGCCTGGGGCTGGACAGTTACCGGCTGGCCATCGAATACTTTTTAAATTCGCTAAAATAGGGGCCGGTTAACCGGGTTTACTTAGTTTTGCGCAAAAATTTAACCAAGACCGCTATGTCGTTTAGTTTCAAAGAAATCGCTTCCGTAACCCTGATCCTGTTTTCGGTAATTGATGTTATCGGTAATGTGCCGGTTATTGTGGATTTACGTAAGAAAGCCGGCAAAATCCACTCCGGCAAGGCCACCATTGTAGCCGGGGTGTTAATGGTTAGTTTTCTTTTTCTCGGTGAGTCGATATTAGGGCTTTTTGGTATTGATGTGCAATCATTTGCCGTGGCCGGGGCCATCATCATGTTCATTATTTCCCTGGAAATGATCCTGGGCATTACCCTTTTCCACCACGACTCCACTGAATCGGGCGGGGCCTCCATCGTGCCCATTGCCTTTCCGTTGATTGCCGGGGCCGGCACCTTAACTACCATCATCTCCCTGCGGGCCGTTTACGAAGCCGGCAGTATAATGGCCGGCATTGTGGTTAACCTGGCCTTCGTTTATCTGGCATTGAAAGCAGCCGGCTGGTTAGAAAAGAAAATCGGCCCTTCAGGCTTCAGCGTACTACGCAGGGTATTCGGTATCATTGTGCTTTCTATTGCCGTAAAACTTTTTACCGACAACCTTGGCAGCTAAACAAACAATTAAACTTTACACCGATGGCGCAGCCAAAGGCAACCCCGGCCCCGGGGGCTACGGGGTGGTGCTCAAATTCGGTAACCACTACCGGGAGTTAAGTGAGGGGTTTAAAGAAACCACCAATAACCGGATGGAACTGCTGGCGGTAATCAAAGGGCTGGAAGCGCTGAAGACCAACGAGCACCCGGTGGCCATTTATTCCGATTCAAAATATGTGGTGGATGCCATTAACAAAGGCTGGTTGCGCAAGTGGGTAAAAACGGGGTTCAAAAAAAAGAAAAATATTGACCTCTGGCAACGGCTCCTGCCTTTGCAGGAAAGGTTTGACCTGAGCTTTCATTGGGTAAAAGGCCATGCCGGCCATGCCGAAAATGAACGCTGCGACCAACTGGCCGTAGAAGCCGCTGAAGGTAATAACCTCAAGGCAGATGAAGGGTTTATCCGCAATAGTTAGCCCGAAAAATGCCTAAGCATTTTTCGCCCACAGGGCTGAAGGCCCCGAGGCCGCGGGTTAACCTTCCTTAACCGTTTCCGGGGTAACCTTTTCTTCGATAAAATCAAAACCAAACGCCTTCAACTCATCCAGGATGGGCTGGTAGATTTCCTTGTAAATGGGTATCTGCACGCCCGGGGTGGTTATCTTACCTTCCAGGATAAGTTTGGTGGCAATACCCAAGGGCAGGCCCACCGATTTTGACATGGCCGTGTTCACCGGGTCTTCGCCAATAGACACCATGGTAGCATGCTCTTCCTGCTCTACCCCCCGGTCATCAATATAATTAAACTTGTGCCACATCACAATCATATCGTTATCCTCCTCGGTGAGGGTCCATTTCTTCTTCAGGATATGCTCCAGTATCTGGGCCGGGGTGCCCTCCTCCAGGCCCACCGGCTCATGCGAAAACATACCCAGCCATTTTATTTTGTGCATTACTTCCGACTCCATCTCCAGGTTAAGGTAATGGGCCAGCTTCAGTTCTACCGAATCGTTGGGGTTGTAAAACAGAAACGAATTGGTAAACTCGCGGTGGGTCATCGCACCCACATTCTCCATTTTATAGCTGTCGTCCGTAGCCCCCAGTTGTACAAACACATCCCAGGCTTTGCAAAAACCGGGGCGCCTGAACGTACCCCGGTAAAGGGTTTTTATGCCCCGCAGGTTATACACATCAAGATACTTTAACGAATCGCGGTTGGCATAGCCTTCGAAATACCCATAGCCGGGGATGTACACGATTTCGGTACGCCTGAACAGCCGCTGGTAAGGGATGTACTTGTATTTGCCCTGCTGGATAAACTTTACATAGCCCTGGCCGGCCATCACCACATTGCGGGGGTTCCAGGTAAACTTGTACTGCCAGGGGTTATCGTTGGTATTGGGGGCCAGCAAGCCCCCGGTAAACGATTCAAAGCCAATCAGTTTATAATTATTGGCCCTGATCTGGTCTATTACCCGCATAGCCGACATGTGGTCAATACCGGGGTCAAGGCCACACTCATTTAAAAATACCAGCCCTTTGGCTTTTACCTGTTCGTCAATCGCCCGCATTTCGGGGGTTACATACGAGGCCGTAACCAAATGTTTGCCCTGTTGCAAACAGGCATTGGCCACCCGTTGATGGAAGCGGGCCGGCAGCATACTGATCACCAGGTCTGACTTACCAATTTCGCTCAGCAGGTGCTCCTCATCCTTCACATCAAACTTAAAGGTGCGGGCAATGCCGTTGCCTTTTTGGGCCGCTATCTGCGGGTCAACATCGCCAATGGCCAGTGTCCACGACTTCTTTTTGCAGAGGTTGAGCAGGTAATCGATAAGGGTAGAAGCCGAACGCCCGGCCCCGAATAAGAGAATGTTTTTCATGCAGAGAATTAATCTACCTCAAATTAAGTTGAAGAATTACTCACCGCAAACAATAATGAAGAAATAATATTTGCATATCTTTCGGGTAAAATAAGCTTGCGTATGGATGGATTCAGGGTATGTGCCCCGGCAGGGTTGGATGAGGCACAAAAAACTGTGGTGGCAGCCGCTATCCGGGCAATCGACACGTCCTACTCCCCCTATTCAAAATTTGCCGTGGGGGCCGCGTTATTATTGCAAAACGGCACCCTGATTACCGGCAGCAACCAGGAAAACATGGCGTACCCCTCAGGCATTTGTGCCGAAAGGGCGGCCTTGTTTGCCTACGGCTCGCAGGGGATATCCGATAATATTGTTAAATTAGCTGTGTTTGCCCGGCACCATCATGCCGAACCGCTGGCAACCGGGGCCCCGTGTGGTGCCTGCCGGCAGGTAATGCTGGAGTATGAGTTAAAACAGAAAAGCCCTTTTGAAGTCATCTTTTATCATGATTCATCCTACGTTATCGCGGCCAGTGCACGGGCTTTGCTGCCGTTTCATTTCCATTTATAAGGGCTGATGAATGAGTGAAGAGATATTAATAGCGTTAATCAGGCTGTTTGCCGTAATCAGTAAGCAGGATGGCGGGGTAACCGAAGGCGAGCGCGAGTATGTGCTGGCCTTTTTCCGCCAGCAGCTTGGCCATAATGATATCGACAAGTACATAGCCATGTACGATACCTACTCCGGTTACGGCCAGCAGAAAAAAACCGGCACCACTACCCTGGAGGACTCCCTGCAGGCGCTGAAAGTCAGCAAAAAAATTAACCAGACCCTGACGCAAAGGCAGAAAGTAATTGCCATAATTGAATCTATTGCACTGATCAACTCGGATGACCATCTGACGGAGCACGAACTAACCGTGCTGAACACGGTAACGGCTGTGTTTAACATCCCCGATAAAACGGTAAATTTGCTCCGCCAGTTTGTTACCGGGGAAGCCCTGCAGGCCTTCAACCATAATAATGCCCTGATTGCCGGCCACCAGATCAGGGAACGGACCGATGCCCTGTTCCTGGAGCTGGCCATCTCCGGCCAGCTTACGTTTATCTATGAACAGGCAACCGACCTGTATTTTGTAAAATACGAAGGGGAAGAAGACCTTACCCTCAACGGCATGACCATCGTGCCGCGGAAATCTTACCTGTTTTCGGTGGGCAGTATCATCAAGCTCCCCCGTGGCCAGACAATTTATTTTAGTGATATCATTTCCCGTTTCAGCCGCACGCGGGTAAAAGATAAAATTTCCTTTGTCGCCACCAACCTTGAGTTCCGCTTCCCCAAATCCGATAACGGGGTTAAGAAAATCAACATCCAGGAATCGGAGGGGCAGCTTATCGGCATCATGGGCGCCAGCGGCTCGGGCAAAACCACCTTGCTGAAATTGCTGGCAGGCATCCTGCCGCCCAACAGCGGCTCGGTAAAACTCAATGGCACCAATATTGCCGTGCTCGACAAGCATACGGAAGGCTCCATTGGCTATGTGCCGCAAGACGATATCCTTTTTGAAGAGCTGACGGTTTATCAGAATATGTTTTTCAATGCCCGCCTGAGCGTTTCCGACAAAACCGATGAAGAAATTGACCGCATTATTGATAAAAGCCTGAAAAACCTGGGGCTGGAACACACCAAAGACCTGAAGGTAGGCAATGTAATGGCCCAGACCATTAGTGGCGGCCAGCGCAAACGCCTGAATATTGCCCTGGAGCTAACCCGCCAGCCCCCGGTGCTGTTTGTTGATGAGCCTACCTCAGGGCTGTCATCCCGGGATTCGGAAAATGTTATCGACCTGCTCAAAGAACTCACCTTGCTGGGCAAACTGGTGTTTGTGGTTATCCACCAGCCGTCTTCAGACATCTACAAGATGTTTGACAAGGTAATTATTATGGATACCGGAGGGTATCCTATTTTTTACGGCAACCCTATTGAGGCCATCTCTTACTTTAAAAATATCAGCCAGCAACTCGACCACAGCAAAGCTATCTGCGAGGCCTGCGGCAATGTAAACCCCGAGCAAATTTTCGATATCATTGAAGCCAAGGTAGTTGACGAATTCGGTAATTTCTCAGACAAGCGTAAGATTACCCCGGAAAAATGGTACGAATATTATAACCAGAAGCTAACCCCGCCTGTGGTAGAGGAAGTAAAGAAGCCCCCGGCCAATGCTTTCCGGATACCCCCACGGCTGAAACAGTTTTCCATCTTTCTCCAGCGTGACGTGCTGTCGAAAATTGCCGATAAACAGTATATGCTGGTTAACTTCCTGGAAGCCCCGGTGCTGGCCCTGATCCTGGCGTTTGTCATCAAATACAAAAACAGCCCCGGGGGCGAATATGTTTTCCTTTACAACGATAACATTCCGGCCTACCTGCTGATGAGCATTATTGTGGCCCTTTTCCTTGGTATGTCGGTGAGTGCCGAAGAAATAATTAAAGACCGCAAGCTACGCGCCCGGGAGCAATTCCTGCACCTCAGCAAGACCAGCTACCTGTTATCCAAGGTGGCTATCCTGTTTAGCCTGTCGGCCTTTCAGATCATCACCTTTGTGGTTATCGGCAATGCCATCCTCGAAATCAAACAGATGACCTGGACCTTCTGGCTGATACTTTTCAGCACCGCTACGTTTGCCAATATCCTGGGATTAAATATCAGCTCCGCCTTTAAATCGGCCATTACCGTGTATATTATCATCCCCATTATCCTCATTCCGCAGATGATCCTCTCGGGCCTGCTGTTTAGTTTTGATAAGCTGAACGACAATATTGTTGCCAAAGGTACCGTCCCCCTGGCCGGTGATATTATGGCTTCGCGCTGGGCCCTGGAAGCCCTGGCCGTGGATATGTACAAGAACAACCCCTACGAATACCCCCTGTTTGCAGCCGACAGCCGCAAGCATAATGCCAATTATAAATCGGCCTACTGGACGAAAGAACTGCGGCAGAAGGTAAATTTTGTGGCCAATAATTTTATCTATAAAGATGCGGAAATCAGCAGGAATGTTGACGATGCCCTGCTGACCATCAAAAATGAATTGCAGCAGGAGCCGTTTAAGGGCGGGCTTGCCGGGGTACACCTGGATACCCTGCTGGCACGGGAGGCCATCTCGCCCCGCACCCTGCTGGTTTTACATACCTACCTGAAAGATGCCGAAGCCCATTATATAAAGGAGGCCACAGCGGCACAAACCAAAATAGATAAAATAATTGCCTTCCTGGAGTCTTCCGACCAGTATGAATACGATGCCGCCCGGTTTAAAAAACTGTACTTCAATGAAAACCTGGAAACCCTGGTGCGCAACACTAACACCAGAAACCGTATTATTGAAATCGGCAACCGTTTTATCAGAAAAATTGACCTGATTTATTTTGAGCCGGCCAAACCCGCCAACCCGTTGAATTACCGCACCCACATGTATGCCCCGCAGAAGTATTTCCTGGGGATAAAGTTTGACACTTTCTGGTTTAATATGGGGGTGATTTGGTCTATGACATTTATTCTTTATCTTACACTTTATTTCGACATCTTCGAGAAAATAGTGGCAAGAAGGTGGTTTAAACGTTAAGAATATCAATACCAAAGAATTATCCGAAGAAGAAAATTATTTTATACATTTGCTCATCTAATAAAAACATTATGAAATCTTATTATTATACCATTTTGCTTGGCTTGTTACTTGTTGCATGTGGTGGTAATAAAAAACCTGATATGGCCGAAGTGGAAACTTCCCTGGCTGCCGAAGACCCCGGCCTGCCGGAAATTTCTGCGGAAAATATTGAGGCTATCCTGGCCAGCATCCCCTCGCCCCTGGAGTTATCATCGCATATCCAGGAAGCGGGTATCGCCTATAATGCCGGCTACTTAAACAGTACCGACAATTACGAAAACTATCAGACCAGTAATAAAAAGGCCCTTAACCTGGGCATTTACGGTACCGACCTGGGCTATACCAACCTGTACAGCCAGGTACAGGACGGGCTCGATTACCTGTCGGTAGTGCATAAATTATCCGATGACCTGAACATTGGCCATTTCTTTGATTTTGAGAGCCTGAAAAGGTTGACCGATAATAATGCCAACCTGGATTCGCTGCTGATGATCACCAACCAGAATTTCGACCGGATAAACAACCACTTTGTTGAACAAAACAAGGCCAGCCTGAGCTCGCTGCTGCTTACCGGTGGCTGGTTAGAAGCCTTGCACATTACCAACCAGGTAGCGCTGACCCAGATGCAAAACGAAGACCTCCGCGAGCGTATTGGTGAGCAAAAAATTGTGCTGGACAACATCATTCTCCTGCTTACGGTTTACAGTGAACACGACAAGCAGATAGCCGAACTGCTGAACGATATAAAAAAGCTGGAAAAAGCTTACGAAAATGTTAATATCACCTATAAATACGAAGAATCCACCTCGAAAGTAGTGGATGGCGTGCTGGAAATAACCAGCAACAGCACCAGCGAGGTGCACATTACCGATGAAGACATAAACAAAATTGCTGCGGCAGTTGAAGAAGTTAGGAATAAAATTATTAGTTGATTAATTGCAAACAATGAACAACAGGATAGTGAACTTGAGGAAGATGAAAGGCTTTGTATTTTTAGTGGCGTTTTTTGGTTTTGCTACCGGCAGCGTACTGGCCCAGTGTGATGCGGCCAGCAAGGCAGCCGGCTGCACCCCCAGCCCCGACTCCGGCTACACGCTGATCAAAAGTTTTGCGGTGGACGGCAAAGGCGGCACTAAAACCAAAATTGAGTATTCGTATGTGTTTACCAAAGGCACCAAATACCTGGTAAATGTCTGCGGTGACGGCAGCTCGCCCGATGGCGTGGTGGTAACCCTGTACGACAAATACCGCAATAAGGTAGCCAGCAACCTGGTAAATGGCAAAATTGTTAAGGCCATTTCTTACCCCTGCCCGGCCACGGGCATCTACTATATCACCTACACCTTCGAGAAATCAAAAGCCTACTGCGGGGGCAGCACCATCGGCTTTAAACGGTTGGGGTAGGGCTTGGCTTTGGCAGAACAAAAACGGCCCCTGCGGAGAGGCCCCTCCTCACATCAGTGCGTTTTATTTTGCGCCTAAGCTAAAACTTTTGCCATGGTCTCACCGATATCGGCCGGGGATTCCACTACATGCAGGCCGCATTCGCCCATAATCTTCATCTTGGCGGCTGCGGTATCATCGGCCCCGCCAATGATAGCCCCGGCATGGCCCATGCGTTTGCCTTTGGGCGCAGTCTGGCCGGCAATAAAGCCCACCACGGGCTTTGGGTTCCCCTGGGCCTGGATCCAGCGGGCGGCCTCGGCCTCGTAATTACCGCCAATCTCACCAATCATAACAATCCCCTCCGTTTCCGGGTCGTTCATAAACAGTTCTACCGCCTCTTTGGTAGAGGTGCCGATAATCGGGTCGCCCCCAATGCCAATGGCCGTGGAAATGCCCAGGCCGGCTTTTACCACCTGGTCGGCTGCCTCATACGTTAAGGTACCCGATTTGGACACAATGCCGATCTTCCCTTGCTTAAAAACAAAGCCCGGCATAATGCCTACTTTGGCCTCTCCCGGGGTAATTACCCCCGGACAATTGGGCCCCACCAGGGTAACTTCCCTGGTGCGGATGTACTCTTTGGCGGTAACCATATCTTTGGTGGGGATGCCTTCGGTAATGGCCACAATCACTTTGATACCGGCATCGGCCGCCTCCATAATGGCATCGGCCGCAAAAGCCGGGGGCACAAAGATAATTGACACATTGGCGCCAACTTCATTCACCGCATCGGCCACCGTATTAAATACCGGCCGGTCAAGATGAGTTTGCCCGCCTTTGCCGGGCGTTACCCCGCCTACCACATGGGTACCATACTCAATCATTTGCGCGGCATGGAACGTGCCCTCGGAGCCGGTAAACCCCTGCACTACCACCTTAGAATCCTTGTTGACTAAAACACTCATCTTGTTTGCTGGTTAATATTGACTGTTATCGGTTTAAAGTGCCACAAAACTAACCTAAATAGGCTGTTAATCAAAGGGGCCGGAGCCAAAGAATCTGGCCCGCAGCCGGCCGGGGGGGTCGGCTGTACAACTACGTGCGGGCAGTGTTCATTTTCGTACTTATTTCTTTTATTTTACTTAGATTAAATTTTATAACCTATTGATTATCTAATAATTATTCATTCTGGCACGGGTGTTGCCATAGGCAGGATGGTCAAAAACTCAAAATACGAACAACATGAAAACGCTTGCTGACACTTTCCCGCTGCTGGTGGCCCGACTGGCCGTCCTGCTCACTATGCTGCCCTCCCCGGTGGTAAAAGCAGAACCCGTTGTTTACCCCGGTAACCCTACAGAAATCAAAACAATACCGGTACCTGATCAGGTGCCGGATGATACGATAGGGTACATCAGGGATATCACCCTGAAGTTTTATGATGAAAATTTTGAGTTGGTTTTTTCTGTCACCGTATGCGCGCAAGATTACGATTGCGATGAACGCCTCAATCAACTCATCAACCAAAGTGATTTTATCACCGAAGTTGACCAAATCAGGATCTACATCCTGAAACACTAACGGCTTTTCGTTTAGGTTAAATAAGAAAGGAGGGAAACGCCCTCCTTTTTTTTTAGCCAAAAAACCCTAACTTGGCAGGTAACTCAGCCCTTAACCCTAAACTTATGAAAAAACTGCTGCTGTTTATCCTTGTTTTGCTCCTGGCCGTTTTTGCCTACGGCTATTGGTATTTGTCCGGCACCAAACCGGTTTATGAAGGAAAATTAACCCTTTCCGGGCTGCAGGAAACGGTAACCGTAAAATACGACCGGTATGGTATCCCACATATCTACGCCCAAAACGAGGCCGATGCCTATTTTGCCCTGGGTTATCTGCAGGCCCAGGAGCGGCTGTTTCAGATGGAGATGGTCCGCAGGGTGGCCACAGGTACCCTGGCAGAAATATTTGGTACCGAATTTGTCAAGACCGATAAACTTTTCCGCACCCTGGGCATAGCCCGGAAATCAACTTATTTTGCCCAAAAGTTCGAGCAGCACAACCAAGTGTACAAGCAGGCGGCCCTGGCCTACTTTGCCGGCATCAACCGTTATATTGACGATGGCCCCACCCCGGTTGAATTCAGCCTGCTTGGCATTCCCAAAGAACATTTCTCGGTAACCGATGCCTATAATGCTGCCGGCTATATGTCGTTTGGCTTTGCCGATGGTTTTCGCACCGACCCGTTGGCGGCCAAAATTGCCGCTACCCTGGGCATGCCGTACCTGAACGACCTGGGATTACATACCCTCTACGACTCCACCTATCTTCAGTCCTATTTTCAACCAGCTGCCACCAGGCTAACCGGCTTAACCCGGATAATCGAGTCCATCCCCATACCCCTGCTGCAGGGTAGCAACAGTTGGGTAATCGGCCCGGACAAATCCGCCAGCGGCAAGCCGGTTTTTGAGAACGACACCCACATTGGTTTCTCGCAGCCCTCGGTGTGGTTTGAAGCCCACCTGGAATATCCCGGCACTTCCCTCTATGGCCATTACCTGGCCGGTTTCCCCTTTGCCATCCTCGGCCACAACCGCTATGCCGCCTGGGGTATGACCATGTTTGAAAACGATGATGTGGATTTATTCCAGGAAAAAGCCAACCCGGAGAACGAAAGTCAAATCTGGCGGGTTGACCAGTGGCAGGCGCTGAAAACCCGCGAAGAGGTTATCAAAGTAAAAAACGGGGAACCGGTAACTTTCACTGTGCGGGAGTCCGACCACGGGCCCATCATCAACGATGTACTGCTAAGTGAAAAAACAGCAACCCAGCCAGTAGCCGTATATTGGGAATACCTGCATGCCGACAAAGAACTTTTTGAGGCTACCTACACCCTGGGACAGGCCGCCAGTATAGATGATGCCCGCCACGCAGCCTCACTCATACAGGCCCCGGGGCTAAACGTAATGTATGCCGATGTGGACGGCAATATTGCCTGGTGGGCCGCTGCCCGCCTGGCCATCAGGCCGCCCCATGTAAACTCCAAACTACTGCTGGACGGCAGCTCGGGCAAAGATGATTACCTGGGGTATTATGATTTCAGCCACAACCCCCAGGCCGAAAACCCGCCCTGGGGCTATGTTTACTCAGCCAACAACCAACCCGATACGGTAAAGGGTATCCTCTACCCCGGCTACTACCGGCCTATCAACCGGGCCGGCCGGATTAAAAACCTGCTAGAGGGCAAAAGCAACTGGACAAGCGCGGAAGTACAGCAAATGACTGCTGATGTTACCTCGCCCATAGCCCCCCTGGTTGCCCGGGAGTTGGCAACTGTGCTCAACCAAACAGGCGATTCCGCGCTCGTTGCCCTGGCCGGCATTCTTAATAGCTGGGATGGCGACCACCAGCAAACCGCTATTGCGCCTACGGTATATTACAACCTGCTTTCGTGGGTACTCTATTATGCCATGGCCGATGAACTGGGCTATGAAGACTATAAAAACCTGGTCAATTCCGAGGTCATGCAAAGAAGCTATTTGATGTTTATTACCAATAAACAATCGGTGTGGTGGGACGATGTAACCACCGAGGCCAGCGAAAGCCGTGATGCGATCATCAACAAAGCCGGCCGTAAGGCCCTGGCCACCTTGCAGGCAAGCACCGGCTCGGCAACGGCTGCCGGCTGGGCCTGGGGCAAAGTGCACACCCTCACCCATGGCCACCCGCTCGGCAAGGTGGAGGCCCTGAAAAAATATTTTGATGTGGGGCCCTTCCCGGTGAATGGCGGCATTGAGGTTATCAACAATATGTTGTTCAAGCTGGACACCACCGGCTATTTTCCGGTATTTGCCGGGCCGGCCGTGCGTACCGTAATAGATTTAAGCAACATGGACGGGGCACAAAGCATTAACCCCACCGGCCAGTCGGGAAACTTTTTGAGCGGCCATTACCGCGACCAGGCCGAAATGTTTGTCAACGTACAATTCAGGGGGCAATTGATGAACAGCCAGGCCATCGAAGAAAACAAAGTAACGGAACTTAGCTTAGTGCCCGGAAAATAGAGGGGAATGACCAGGGAAGAACGTAAGAAAAAACTGTACATCATTATCTTCGAGGCCAATACCCCCGGGGGCAAGGCCTTTGATGTGGGCCTGCTGATCGCCATTTTTGTTAGTGTGGGGGTAGTGCTGCTGGAAAGCGTAGATGAGTTCTCACAACATTATGCGGATGTTTTTATCCTGGCCGAATGGATATTTACCCTTGTTTTTACCCTGGAGTATTTCCTGCGTATTTTCATCTCCCCCCACAGGCGTAAATATGTATTCAGCTTTTTTGGCATTATCGATTTGCTTTCTATTATGCCGGCCTATTTGTCGTTGGTCTTTACCGGCATGCATTCGCTGATCATCCTGCGCAGTTTCCGTTTATTGCGGGTATTCAGGATTTTTAAGCTGGTGCGGTTTGTTGGCGAGGCCTCGCAGTTGCGCAGGGCATTAAGCGCCAGCCGCCCGAAAATTATTGTGTTTTTGATGGCGGTAGGCATTATTGTGGTGATTATGGGCACGATAATGTACCTGGTAGAAGGGCCGGAAAACGGCTTTACCAGCATTCCGCGTTCAATTTATTGGGCCATTGTTACCTTAACCACAGTGGGCTATGGTGATATCGCCCCGTCAACCGTACTGGGGCAAACACTGGCCTCGCTTATCATGATTATGGGGTATGGTATCATTGCCGTGCCCACCGGCATTGTTACTTCCGAAATGGCCAAAACCCCGGTGCACGCCCCGGATATTAGCGAAAAGGTATGCAACAATTGTAATGCTGTTATCCGTGACAAAGAAGCTGCCTTTTGCAAATATTGCGGTACCCGGCTGGCATAAAAAAAGAGGCCCCTTAGATCAGCGGCCTCTCTCATCTACTAACGTTTTTACACCTTAGTAACGATAATAATCTACTTTATACGGCCCGTCAACTTTCACATTGATGTACTCGGCCTGCTCGGGGGTTAACACCTCCAACTCAACGCCAATTTTAGCCAAATGCAAGCGGGCTACTTTTTCATCCAGGTGCTTGGGCAGCATATACACCTTGTTTTCATATTGGTCATGGTTGTTCCACAACTCAATTTGTGCCAGCGTTTGATTGGTAAACGAATTCGACATCACAAACGATGGGTGGCCGGTAGCACAACCCAGGTTGACCAAACGCCCCTCGGCCAGTAGAATAACCTCCTTGCCCGCCAGGTCATACAAGTCAACCTGCGGCTTAATGGTAGTTTTTTCAGCATTCTCATTAAGCCAGGCCACATCAATTTCATTATCAAAGTGACCTATATTGCATACAATGGTCTTGTCTTTCATGGCCTTGAAATGCCGCCCCACCACAATATCCTTATTACCGGTAGCGGTAACCACAATATCGGCTTCTAACACGGCATCGTCCATTTTCTTCACTTCAAAGCCATCCATAGCGGCCTGCAAGGCACATATAGGGTCAATTTCGGTAACAATTACCCGCGCCCCGGCACCTCGCAGCGAGGCAGCCGAGCCTTTGCCCACATCACCATAGCCGGCAACCACCGCTACCTTGCCGGCCATCATCACATCGGTAGCCCGCCTGATGGCATCTACCAACGACTCTTTACAGCCGTATTTATTATCAAACTTGGATTTGGTCACCGAATCGTTAACATTGATGGCCGGGATTGGCAATTTGCCTTCGGCCTCACGCTCCTGCAACCGGTGTACCCCTGTGGTGGTTTCTTCGGATATCCCGCGGATACCTTCTACCAGCTCGGGGTATTTGTCCAGCACCATGTTGGTAAGGTCACCCCCATCATCAAGGATCATATTCAACGGCTTGCCCCCTTCAAAAGCAAACAGCGTTTGCTCTATACACCAGTCGAACTCCTGCTCATTCATGCCTTTCCAGGCAAATACCGGCACCTTGGTTTCGGCAATAGCGGCAGCCGCGTGGTCCTGCGTAGAAAAAATATTACAAGACGACCAGGAAACTTCCGCCCCCAACTCGGTCAGCGTTTCAATTAATACCGCAGTTTGAATAGTCATGTGCAAACAACCGGCAATCCTTGCCCCCCGCAGCGGCTTACTTTGCCCATACTCTGCACGCAAGGCCATAAGGCCGGGCATTTCGGCCTCGGCCAGTTTTATTTCTTTTCTGCCCCAACCGGCCAAAGAAATATCTTTTACTTTGTATTGTTGTGTTTCAACCATGTTAATTTTAATATTTTTACTATTTGCGTGCGCAAAATTAGCAATTTTGCGTTAAAATAACTTTATCTATGCCCTACAAACTCACGGTTGTTATCATCACCCTTAATGAGGAGAAGAATATTGGCCGCTGTCTTGATGCCGCCTGGCAGGTTGCCGATGAGATTGTGGTAATCGATTCCTATTCCACCGACAGGACCAAAGAAATTTGCCTGGCCAGAGGGGTGAAATTCTATGAGAACAAGTTTGTGGGCTATATCGAGCAAAAAAATTACTCAGCCACCAAGGCAAGTTACGACCTGATCTTATCCCTGGATGCTGACGAGGTATTATCCAATCAGCTTATCAGCAGTATCCGGAAAGTAAAACAAGACCCAAAGCATGATGCCTATATGCTCAACCGGTTGTCACACTATGTTGACCGGTTTATCAAGTACGGTCATTGGTTCCCGGATAAAAAAATTCGTTTGTTCAGGAAAGGGGTTGGGGCATGGGGCGGCCGTAACCCGCACGATGTCTTTATCCTCAAAACCGACAGCAAAACCCCGCTTTTGCCCGGTGTCTTGTACCATTATACTTTCAGAACAGTTGCCGAACATGTAAAGCAGGCGAATAATTTTTCTGAAATTGGCGCCCGGCAACTCCAGGACCAGCACATTTTCTTTCTTACTGTTAAAGCTTTATTTAGCCCTTTATGGAGGTTTTGGTTTGGCTATCTTGGCCGCCTGGGTTTTCTTGACGGCTGGCATGGCCTGACTATTGCCATAATTTCATCAGCGGAAACTTTTCTGAAATATGCCAAGGCCCTCATCAAAAACCTGAACAACACAAAAGAGGCCCCGGTAAGCCAAACCGACCCCAGTATTTCGTTAATCATTTCAACCTACAACTGGCCGCAAGCGCTAAAAGAATCACTGGCCAGTGTAAAAAGGCAGTATCTGCTGCCCAACGAGGTTATTATAGCCGATGATGGCTCCGGCAGCGAAACCAAAGCACTAATTGAAGAATACCAAAAAGATTTCCCCGTACCGCTCTACCATGCCTGGATCGAAGACAAGGGGTTCCGGTTGGCCAAATCAAGAAACGAAGCCCTGAAGCTGGCGAATTATGACTATATCCTGCAAATAGACGGTGACATTATATTGGACAAGTATTTTGTCTATGACCACTTCAAATTTGCCAGGCGGGGCAGCTTTGTCAGGGGCAGCAGGGTGCTGCTCACCCGGAAGGTTTCCAACAAAATTTTTACCGGTGAAATTAAAAGGCCCCATATTTTTATGCGGGGGGCAACCAATTTTTTTAATGGTATCAGAATACCCTTATTACATAACCTGTTAGGGGTAAAAAGAAGGTCTATTGAAGGCATCAGAGGGTGTAACATGGCTTTCTGGAAAGATGACGCTTTTAAGGTAAACGGCTATAACGAGGATATTGAAGGCTGGGGCCGGGAAGACAGTGAGTTTGTTGCCCGCCTGGTAAACAATGGCTTGTATAAGCGCAACCTGCGGGTAGGGGCCATTGAATACCACCTCTATCACCCCGAATATGACCGCAAGCTGTTAACGAAAAATGATGATATTCTGAACCAAACCATAGCACATCAACTAACCCGCTGTGAACATGGCATTTACCCACAACCAAAAATGGCACTAAACAATGAGTAACGACAGAATATACTACGAATTAAGCCGGCCTGAAATGCTGGCTTTTATTCCGGGCCAGGTAAGCCGGACACTTGAGTTTGGCTGTGCTGCCGGTAAATTTTCGGCCTTGGTCAAGGAGAAATTCCATACTGAAGCCTGGGGTGTTGACCTGGATGAAGAATCTATTAAAAAAGCAGAAATAGTTTTGGACAAAGCCATTTTGGGGGACGTGTTTGAGGTTATTAAGTCGTTACCATCGTCTTATTTCGATTGTTTGATTTGTAACGATTTTCTTGAACACCTGGCCTATCCTGATGACTTTCTTGAAGCTGTAAAACCCGTTTTGGCCAAGAATGCCACCCTCGTTTGCTCTTTGCCTAATGTGCGTTTTTGGAAAAACATCCGGGAACTACTTTTTGAAAAGGACTGGCGCTATCGTGAGGCAGGCATACTGGACAACACCCATCTACGTTTTTTTACCAAAAAAAGCATGGTACGTTTAATGGAACGCCATGGTTTTGCCATAGAAGAAATCCGGGGAATAAACCCGAGTAAATCCCTGAAATTTTATATCCCCAATTTTTTAACCTTCGGCACCCATAAAGACATGCAGTTTATCCAGTATGGCATAAGGGCCAGGTACAACGCATAACACGGCACTTATTGTTAAAACCTGATGCAGAATGCCTGAAACCATGTACAGCTTATCTATTGTCATCCCCAATTATAACGGGCAAAAGTTGCTCGAGAAAAACTTGCCAACTGTGTATCAAGCAGTTAAAAGTTCGGGAATTAAAGACTATGAAATCATCATCTCCGATGATGCCTCCTCCGATAGCTCCGTTCGGTTCATCCGGCAATCCTACCCCAATATTATTTTGCTGGAAAACAAAATCAACAAAGGCTTTGCCGGCAATACTAACAGGGGCATTCGGGTAGCAAAAAAAGACCTTGTGTTAGTTTTAAACTCCGACATCCAACTTAGTGAAACTTATTTTTTGCCGCTAATGCCTTATTTTGCCCAGTCCGACACCTTTGGGGTTATGGGAAAGATTATTGATGCAGGGCTACAAAAAGCACCGGTTGGTGCCAAATACCCCGGGTACCGTTTCGGTAAAATAATCCCAGGGAAAAACTATGGCGCCAACGCTTCCTCCCCATTGCCAACCTATTACCTATCCGGGGCTAACGCCTTGGTTAACAGACAAAAATTACTACAGCTCATGGGGTTTAATGAACTGTTTAACCCCTATTATTATGAAGATGTTGACCTTGGACTAAGGGCCTGGAGGTTAGGGTTTAAGCTTTATTTTGATAACCGGGCCGTCTGTTATCATACCGGATCTGCTACAATATGCAAGGAAGAAAAAGGCAAGGTGAAGACTATATATAAACGCAATAAGTTTTACCTCCACTACCTTCACCTGAATAAAATCGAACTTAGGTATTATTTGATCAAACTAAACCTAAAAGTATTGGTTAGGATACTCGTGAGGGATAAAAATTACAGGTACGCTTTTCGGCAGTTCAAGGCTGCTAAAAAAGACCTCAAAAGAGCCAAATCTTCCTATAAAACTTTACAAAAGGGCCATACTGAAAGCTATTCTTTAAAAGAGGTTACCAGAAAAATAAAAACTATTATTGCCACCCATAAGCTATCCTCCTGATGATGGGAACCTTTACTAAGTTAGCTGGTCAGTTTGGTTTTTCCGGGGTAATTGCCTTCTTTAAAATAAAAGCCGGGTGTACCAAAAACCTTAGGTTAAAGGGACTTACCTGCCCTATAACCCTGCGGCCGGGCACCTCCGATATCGCCACCTTTAAACATATTTTCGCCCATGGCGACTACAACCTGCAAATAACCCCCGGCCCGAAGGTAATCGTTGATGCCGGGGCCAACATCGGCCTGTCGGCCATCTATTTTGCCAACCGTTTTCCCGAAGCCAGGATAATTGCCATTGAGCTATCCCCTGAAAACTACCGGCTGCTAAACAAAAATACCCGCCACTACCCCGGTATAACTACCGTGCATGCCGGCTTGTGGCCTAAAAATGAAGTACTAAAATTTAAACAGGAAGGCGTGAGCCCCTGGGGCTACCGGGTAGATAACACCCTGGCCAACGGCAGTGTCCCGGTAGCTAGTATTACCATGAACGATATCCTTAACCGCTACCGGCTTGCCACTATTGACTTGCTCAAAATTGACATTGAAGGGGCGGAAGTAGAGCTTTTTGCTGAAAATTATACCCATTGGCTGCCCAAAGTCAGGTGCCTGGTGATCGAGTTCCACGACCGCTGGCGGCCCGGGTCATCGGCAACCGTAACAGCAGCCCTGGCAAAATGTAATTTTCGCGCAGAAGGTACGGTTGGCGAAAACGCTGTATTTATCAACCGTGGGTTATTGTAAGCCCTGGCCTTTTGCCCGCCAACCACTTATCTGAAAAAATAATACAGGCGTTTATACCCCCACTGCAGGTAAAACGATATAACCCTCAGTAAACCGGACCCCTTGTCATCAAGCAGCGTAGCCATACGGCCGGTATGGCTGTACTGAATGGCCAGGGTCGGCTGGCTCCAGAATATTTGCAAGATGCCCTTTTTGGCACAATCATCATGATACCAATCCATAGGTACCGGGCATTTCTCCTTTGCAATACGCTGTAAAATACGCCTGGCAGCCTGGTAATCTATTAAATAGGCCCCGGCATAACGGGTTGCTGAGCGCGGATATAAATATTTGCCCCTGACCCGTTCACTGCGGGGAATATACCTGAGCAGGGAATCTTCCAGCGAAACAATAAACCCTGCCAATTCCTCTTTGGCGATCTCCGCAATAATTTTGGGCAAATACTTTTTAAAATTCTTATAAAACACAATATCGTCTTCCAACACCAGGGCCAGTGTATCCTTATTGGCCACTATATTTTCATACGCCAGGATATGCTTGTAAACACAAGAAGTAGAATTGGAAACATTCTTCCGGTTGCCGGTAAAGTAGGTGTCTAATACCTGCTCAGTAAGGTCCTTTTTATCCCCCTTATTAATAAAAGTTGCCGCCAGCCCTTTACCGGCAAGCTGGGCCATTATATGGCGCTCACGGATAAGGTCATCACTTACATGGATGATATATGTTTTTACCATCTAACCGTAAATCTCATCTGCAATTAACTTTGCTACCCTGGGGCCGGCCGGTCTATCCGGCTTATAAAAGGTTTGGGTAAAAAGTTCCTTTTGCCTGGCTGTATAATCTATTGGCCAAACATCTAAGCCTGCAAGGGCCTCTTCCAACCCGGCTACATTAGTCACTACCTTGCCGGCCTGCCACATTAAATAATTGTCATCTTTCTGCCAGAAAATGTTTTGGTGGTTAATAAAAATCAGCGGCCGGGTGAGGTACATGAATTCGTACACCTGGCTGGAGACATCCCCCAGGTAAATATCGGCATACCTGGCGTACGTCATATTAACACTACGAATGCTACCCAGGTCAACATGAATATTCGGGGCATCATAGTATTTTCTGTCAACTGCGGCCCTTTTCTCAAAGCCTTTTTTATTGAACAGGTTAAAGTGAGGGGCAAAAATAAGGTTATACTCAGGATGGTTGCGAAAAAAGTTCAGAATATCTCTGCCCATACTATACCAGGAAGATAATTGGCGGGAAAAATGCGGGCAATACAGCACAACCGGATTACCCTCTTCAAACAACCGGATATCCTCCTTCTCATTATTAAGCAGGTCAAATTTGGCATACCCTGCTACCTTTAACTTAAAGTGGTGGTCAGGAATATCCCGCACAAGCCTTGTCGCCTTTTTCATCCCTGCGACCAATACCAAATCAAAAAGATTATGTGACTCCTTATAGCCATAAGCCCCGTCTCCTGCTCCGTGGTCAATAAAAACTAACTTTGGCTTTGCTGCTTTCCCCCTGGCCTGGTAAATAATCCCGGCAGTGTGGTCCGTAAAAACCAGGGCATCATAAGTTAACAATTTGTGCAAATGCTTTCTATAGATATAGAAGGCACTGGGTTGTTGCCGGTCACGCAACTTCTCGAGAATCTTCCGATAAAAAAAGGTGCTCAGTTGCACAATATTAAGTTTCTCCCCACCAAGTTTGTTTAGCATGGTTTTTAAGTACCGGTGCCCTCCCTCATAGGTAAGAATATCCACCCTAACCCCTCTTGCCGCTAACGCAATTGCCGGAGGAAGGAAATGAGGCACATGCTGTAACTCATCCAGGTATATAAAGCCAACTTTTTTCTTCATCACACGCTCACCCTTGATATACCTGCATATATTTCCGCACGCTATGCTCTATATGAAATTTGGCTACGCGGTCATCAACTTCTTTCCCTGCTGCCAGGACCTCAACAATTTTTCCAGCCAGTTCTTCTCCGTTCTGCGGGCTAAAGTAACGGCTATCCTCTCCCCCGGCCTCATGCAAACAACTAGAATTGGAAGCAATTACGGGAGTACCGCTGAACCGGGCTTCGAGAATGGGGATACCAAACCCTTCATAAAAACTGGGGAAGATAAATACGGCCGCCATTTGATACATGGCCGACAACTCACGGGGCGAAGGGTTAGCGGTTTCGCTGGCAAAAATCAACTGGCGCTCCAGCCCATGCTGCCGGGCATAGGCCAGCATTTTTTGCTTATACTCAGCGCCATGGCCTACCACCACCAGCGGCAAATCAACTTTCCCTTGCAGCAGGCGGAGGGCTTCCAGGATAATCCGTACATTTTTGTTCTCATTCAACGCCCCCACATAAAGCAGGTAGTTGCCGGGTAACTGCCACTTTTCCTTTACCTGCTGCCGCTCCCGCTCCGTACGCTGCTCATAAAAAACCTCATTACAGCTTTGGTACACCACAACAATACGGTCATCGCTGATCTTAAATGTTTCCATCAAATCCTGTTTGGTTTGCTGCGAAATAGCCACGATGCGGTCAGCCTTACGCACGGCAAACTTCACCTTACGAAAATATATCCAGCGGTCAACCGGCTTATAAAACTCCGGGTGCCGTAAAAAAATCATATCGTGGATGGTAACCACAGATTTTGCCCCGGCCCTGCGGATGTTCCCGGGCAGTTCCTGTGCCAGGCCATGAAAAACATCTACGTTATCCTTGCAGGCTACCGTACCCAACCGTACCGACCGCCAAAAACTGCTGAACCAGGCTGCCGGGCCTGCCGGGGTGCGCACATGTACGTTGGCGCTGTTCAGCAAAGCAGGAGAAACATGCTCATTGCTGATTTCAGGGGTATAAAGATAATACTCGTTTTCCGGATAATATTTTTCCAGGCCATAGAGCAGATTACGGGCATAGTTTCCCAGGCCCCGGTTATTCAGAAAAAGCCTTTTGGCATCAAATCCTATCCGCATGGCCCAAAACTAAAACAGCCCAACCAGTAAACAGAGAATATTCCCTGTTTTTCATACCTTTCCCCCCGGTAAGCACCGGGAAAGCCGTAACATTGCAGTATGATCATCAGCGGCTATACCTTTGTGCGCAATGCAGTTAAACTGGCCTATCCCCTGCAGGAATCTATCCTTTCTATCCTCGAGCTGGTAGATGAATATGTGGTAGCCTGGTGCCCGGGCGATGCAGACGACAACACCCTGGAGGTACTGCAAAACCTGAACCACCCCAAAATAAAACTCATTGAGGCTGCCTGGGAGCCGGAAAAATTTCGCCATAACACCCTGTACGCCTACTTGTCGGACGTAGCCAAAAGCCATTGCCGGGGTGACTGGCTGTTTTATCTGCAAACAGATGAGGTGGTTCATGAAAAATACCTGCCGGTCATCCGTCAGGCCTGCAGGCACTATGCCCACCGCCCGGATATAGAAGGGTTGTTATTTCATTACCGGCATTTCTGGGCCGATTACAACCATTGTTTCACCCACCACGGATGGTATCCACGCGAAATCAGGATTATCCGTAACCTGCCGCAGGTCCATTCCTGGCGCGATGCCCAGTCGTTCCGGTATTACGACCGGTTTACCCCTTCTACCGAAGATTATTTACGCAAAGACGGCACCCGCAAGCTCAATGTAGCCCTGCTGCCGGCCGAAATCTACCACTACGGCTGGGTGCGGCCTCCGCACGTCATGAGCGACAAGCAAAACCGTATGAGCCGTACTTCCAGCGGCACCAACCGGGATCTCTACACCGGCCGGTTCGACTACGGCCCGCTCAACCGCGTACCCCGCTTTGCCGGCACCCATCCGGCTGTGATGCACAAACGACTGGCAGCTTTCAACTGGGGTGAGGCCCTGCAATATGCAGGGCGCCCCCAAAGCGGACGCCCGTTGCACAAACACGAACGGTTAAAATACCGCCTGCGGACCTGGATAGAACTAAACCTGTTGAGTGGCCGGGAGATCGGTGGCTTTCGCAACTACCGGCTGGCAGAAAAGTTTACCCCCGGGTGACTTGTCCCCTTTTCCTTCCCGGCTGGCTGTTGTAAATTTGTCTTATCGCAAACCAACGGCCACCGTTCATGAAAATCCTTAGTGCCGAACAAATCCGCCAGGCCGATGCTTATACCATCGCCCATGAACCGATAGCTTCTATCGACCTGATGGAGCGTGCCGCACAGCGATTTGTTGCTGCTTTTTATCGTCACCATGACCCGAAAGACCCAATTGCCGTGATCTGCGGTACCGGCAACAACGGGGGCGATGGGTTGGCCATCAGCCGCATATTGTTAAGCAAAGGGTATCAGGCACAGCCTTATGTTGTGCGCACCAAAGAAGGTGGCTCGGCCGATTTCCTCGAAAACCTGGCCCGCTTTCAGCAATTGGGTGAGGTGCTATTCATTGCGCAGGAAAGTAATATTCCCGATTTTAAACCTTATCAAACTATTATTGATGCCCTCTTCGGTTCCGGTCTTAGCCGGGAGGTAACAGGGTTGTATGCCCGGGTTATCGGGGCCATCAACAATTCCGGCTGCAAGGTAGTGGCCGTAGATATTCCCTCCGGCCTGTTTGTTGACCGGCCGGCAGCAGCGGGGGGCATTATCTGTGCCGATGAAACGGTGAGCCTGCAACTGCCTAAGCTCTCATTGCTGATGCCGGAAAACTACCGCTACGTGGGCCACTGGCAGGTTGTGGATATAGGCCTTGACCAGGACTTTATTGCCCGGCAGGAGACAGCCTACAGCACTATCGAGGCTGATGAAGTAGGCGCTATGCTGCCCCCCCGGCCAAAGTTTGCCCATAAGGGTACGTTCGGCCACGGGCAACTCATTGGCGGCAGCTACGGTAAAATGGGCGCCATAACGTTGGCGGCCGGGGCCTTTGTCCGGGCCGGGGCCGGGCTGCTCACTACCACCATCCCCGCCTCAGGCATGCCTATAATGCAAATGTGTGTGGCCGAAGCTATGGTACTGCCCCAACCGGGAAAACACCATATTACCGCCTTCAATAGCGTACCCCAGGCAGGGGCAATTGGCCTTGGCCCCGGCCTTGGGCAGGAAAAAGCAACCGTAAAAGCTTACGGTGATTTTTTGCAGGTAAATGATAAACCGCTGGTACTTGATGCCGATGCCCTGAACATCCTCAGCAATACCCCCGCGTTATTGTCGTTACTGCCGCCAGAGACCATTATCACCCCCCACCCAAAAGAATTTGACCGCCTGGCCGGCCCAAGTAGCAGCCACTGGCAAAGAATTAGCCGGGCCCGGGAATTTGCCTCCACCTGGCAGGTGGTTATTGTGCTGAAAGGGGCACATACGGCCATCATCACCCCGCAAGGCCAGGTAATGTTTACCACCACCGGCAACCCGGGGATGGCCACGGGAGGCAGTGGCGATGTCCTGCTGGGTATCATCACCTCGTTGCGGGCCCAGGGGCTTGGTGCCCTCCAGGCAGCGGTGGCCGGCACCTGGGTGCATGGGCGGGCCGGAGACCTGGCGGCTGCCCGCCAGAGTATGACCGCCCTCAAGGCCGGAGATATCATTGCCGCCCTGGGCGATGTTTTTCTTGAGTTTTCACGGTAACCTTTTATTAGCCTCAACGTATATAGTAAAAAAACAACGGCAAACGTAAGTCCGGCATTATTATTGTGCCGTATATTTGTAAATGTTGTAATGCTTATGAAAAGATTTTTACTTGTAGTTGGACTGTTAGCTTTTGCCTGGGGCGGTTATGCCCAAAGTGGGCAGGATTTTCCGTCTTTCGGGAATGAATTGCTGGCCGGCAAAAACAAAATTGAAATCTACCCCAACCCCAGTGTTGATTTTCTTACTGTACAGATAGAAAACTCTAACCTGACGAATACCAACCTTATCGTTCACAACATTATAGGCAGCAAGTTTGAAGTGCCGGTTGAAAAGGTGGAAGAAAACCAATACCGCCTTGATGTACGCAACCTGCCTCCGGGTTACTACCTGCTTTCCATCAAGGATGCCCCGGCCAATTTTAGCAAAACGTTTAAGTTTCTTAAGCGCTGAATTTTCTGTTTACCTGTACGAACCAAAAGAGTAAAATGCCCAACGGCATCAACAGGCTGGTGTAGAACATCCCGTCAGCATAAGCAGGAATATACCTGCCTTGCAGGGCCATGACCACACCATTGCTAAACAATATGGCCACGCTGGTAACCAGGCCGGCAATAAAAACACCCAGCCCGGCACGGCTTAGACGATGGTTTTTAACTACCTGGTTGTGGAGATAATAAACCAGGGCCAGCAGGCTTAAAAAGCCTAACATCACCATGTGCAGATAGGCTATGGCCGTAAACACCCGGGTTTCATACACATAATGGGCCACCACCGGCACCGATGAAATTACCTGCATCAGTACTTTCAGGCCATAAGCCAGCAAGGCCAAAGTAAAAACCACGCGGTAAAACCGTTCCCCCAACTGCTGGCGATAAAGCCGCATAAGCGGCCAGGCAAAATAAACCGCAGCCAATTGCATGGCCCCCGCAAGAAAGGATACCAGATAAACCCCTACCGGAGGGACTATCCACAATACCGACAATGCGTACAGGGGTATGACCGCATAAACCGTAAGCTGAAAAAAGCGCCTGGCCTGCCGCTTGTTATACGCCAGCCCGGCATTATCCAACTGTTTTAACATCAGGCCGAAGGCAGCCGGCACAAAAAAGCCGTTGTACAAAAAGTGCAGATAATAATAAATAGCCAGGTTGTACAAGGTGCCGTGGGGTTCACCCAAGGTTACGATAGGGCCCAAAGCCCAGGGGCCAAAACTGGAAACCACCAGCAAGAAAAGCGCCCAGCGTACCCAGCGGGCAGGCGGGGAATAATCATTATTGACCCGCAGCTTTTGATAAAAAACATAGACAAACCAATACGAGGCCAGCAAAAACAAGGTACTGAAAGAAATCGACACCACCCCATAGCCTTGTAGCGGGAAGGAAAGCATCATACCGATGACCGCCACCAGGGTAAGCCAGAATATTTTGGCAAAAGCGGCCGTATGCCGGGGCAGGAACACGTGCACCAGCATGGCCGCAAAGGCAAAGAACATCCAGCCCAGCAAGGCCACATGCGAATGGGCATGCAGCAGGTACTTATAATTCAGGCCGGGAATAACCGCCAGGTTATAATACCGCAATACTACGCCCGCCAGGGCCGAAAACACCAGAAAATGCAGGGCTACCCGCGCCCACCTGGCGGTAAAATTTTTCCCGGTCATCGGGGCCGGTGAGCGTTGCAGAACAATACCATCCCCGCCTTAAATAACGTTCAGCTCTTTGCCCACCCCGGTAAAAGCGGCAATGGCCTTATCTAAGTGGTGCCGCTCATGGGCAGCCGATACCTGTACCCTGATACGGGCCTGCCCCCTGGGAACCACCGGATAGTAGAAGCCAATAACATAAATACCCCTGGCCAGCAGCTTTTCGGCAAATTGCTGCGACAGCACGGCATCATAAAGCATGATGGGGGTAATGGGGTGGATACCCGGCTTGATATCAAAGCCGGCAGCCGTCATCTGTTCCCGGAAGTAGCGGGTATTATCCATCAGCTTGTCGCGCAAGGCGGTGGTTTCGCTAAGCATCTCAAACACAGCAATAGAGGCCCCGACAATAGAGGGCGCCAGGGTATTGGAGAACAAATAGGGGCGTGACCGCTGCCGCAACAAATCGATAATCTCTTTACGACCGGAGGTGAAACCACCGGAAGCCCCGCCCAGGGCTTTGCCCAGGGTACCGGTAATAATATCAATTCTGTCCATCACCCCGTGGTACTCATGCACACCCCGGCCGGTAGCCCCCATAAAACCGGTAGCATGGCACTCATCCGACATCACCAGGGCCCCATACTTATCGGCCAGGTTACAGATTTCGTCTAATTTGGCAATGTTGCCGTCCATAGAAAACACCCCATCGGTAACAATAATCTTTTGTTTGGCCCCGGCTGCTTCTGCAGCTTTTAACTGAGTCTCCAGATCTTCCATATTGCTGTTTTCATAACGAAAGCGCTTCGCTTTACACAGGCGCACACCATCAATAATACTGGCATGGTTCAGGGCATCGGAAATAATGGCATCATCAGGGCCAAGCAGAGGCTCAAAAACACCCCCATTGGCATCAAAAGCAGCCGCATACAAAATAGTGTCTTCCGTGCCCAAAAACTTGGTTATTTTTGCTTCCAGTTCTTTATGAATATCCTGGGTGCCACAAATAAACCGTACCGATGACATGCCAAAGCCATGGGAATCAATGGCCTTTTTGGCAGCCGCAATAACATTGGGGTGGGAAGACAGGCCCAGGTAGTTATTGGCGCAAAAATTTATCACCTCCCGGCCGTCATCGGTGCGGATGTCGGCCCCCTGCGGGGTGGTAATTATACGCTCGGTTTTATACAAACCGGCTGCTTTAATCTCTTCTAAGGTAGCCTGCAATTGAGGTTTGATGTTATCGTACATGGTGTTCTGCTGGTTAAATTCCGGGTGATTAATGTTATGCACAAATATAGCTAATGCAGGAATTCCGGGGGTATTAAAACCGCTTTTACCTTCTGTCATTTTTATTTGTAAAGTAGGGGGTATAGGCCGTACTTTTGAACAAAATACAGGGCAATGGATAACATTCTTGTAATCGGGGCCAATGGCCAGTTGGGTTCGGAGTTAGTGGCAGCCTTGCGGGCTAACTTTGGGGCGCAGAGCGTGTGGGCTACCGATATCCGTGAACCGGAAAGCAGCGAGGGACAATTTGCCCTGCTGGACGTAATGCAAGGCAAGGAACTGGCGGCCTTTGTCGCCCATCACCAAATCGGCCAGATTTACCACCTGGCAGCCATGCTCAGCGCCAAGGGGGAGCAACACCCGCAACTGGCCTGGGACTTAAACATGACAGGCCTGCTGAATGTACTCAACCTTGCCAAAGAAAATACGCAGCTTAAAGTTTTCTGGCCCAGCTCTATTGGTGCCTTCGGCCCCTCCACCCCCAAGCAGAACACCCCGCAAGATACCCTTATGGACCCCAACACGGTTTACGGGATATCGAAACTGGCCGGGGAGCGCTGGTGCCAGTATTATTATGAAAAATACGGAGTAGATGTACGCAGCCTGCGTTACCCGGGGTTAATCGGCTATAAATCACTGCCCGGGGGCGGCACCACCGATTATGCCGTGGATATCTTTTATAAGGCCATTCAGGGCGAAACCTATACCTGTTTTCTGCAGGAAGACACCTACCTGCCCATGATGTATATGGAGGATGCCGTAAATGCCACGGTTGCCATTATGCAGGCCCCGGCCGAACAGATCAAGGTACGCTCCAGTTATAACCTGGCTTCGATGAGCTTTAGCCCGGCAGAGATATATGCTAAAATAAAGGTCCGTTACCCGGAGTTTAAAATTGCCTATCAGCCCGATTTCCGCCAACATATTGCCGCTTCCTGGCCGCAATCTATTGATGACACCTGTGCCCGCCAGGACTGGGGGTGGCAGCACAAGTTTGGCCTTGATGAACTGGTGGACGTTATGCTGCTGAACCTGGAAAAACGGCTGGCCCCGGCTAAACCTTCTTTATAACAGGGTGAGAAAATTGCCCTTTACTGTACCAGTACCCGCTTTACCCTTGTTCCTTCCGCGCTTACCAGGCGGAACAAATAGGTGCCGGCATCTAACCCCTGCACCGCATAGTAGTTCATCCAGTTCTTGACCGGTAGTGTCATCTCAACACCTCCCATAGTGTTGTAAACCATTAATTCTGCCTCCCCCTCAATAGCAAAATTGGTTTGCAGGAAGAACCGGCCATCCGCAATTGGGTTAGGATAAAGGCTGAAATCTTTGGTTATTCCGTCAATCTCCACCATTTTATAGTCAAACACCTCGGTATAGCCATCAAAATCTACCGCACGCAAACGGTAGTAGGTCCGGCCTTGCATAGGAAAGGCATCGGTATAGGCATAATCAACACGCGTAGCTGATTCGCCTGTACCGTTTACCCGGGCTATTTCCAGGAAATCCTCGCCATTCACCGAGCGCTCAATGGCAAAATAATCAAAATTTTCTTCGCTGGCCGTAGCCCAGGTGAGTTCTACCAGGGAACCCTTCGCCCGGGCATTGAAGTATATCAATTCGATAGGAAGAACGCCTGTACCTTCGGTAATAGTTGCCGGCCCGGTCACTGTATTACCATCCAAAGGGGGCCAATAGGCAAATGGGTCAGACCCTATCTCAATACCATTAAGAAACGCCAAAAAGCCCCCACCGCCACTGGTTACCTGACCTCCCGACAAAATATTTACCGTACTTGTTGCGTCCATGTCCAATACGGCAAAACCAAAACCGGTGGCAATTAAGCTTAATGTGCCGCCAATATTAACTGTACCATTAAACAAAACCGTTTGGTTGGTAATGGTAACCACAGAACCTGCCGGTATCTCCACAATGTCACCGGCACCATTAGAGGGTGGCACCACGCCACCCACCCAGGTAGCCGGGTCCGTCCATTCGCCACCCGTAACCGTGGCTGTATAAGTTGCCGCATAGGATAAAACGCCCGTAAAAAATGCCAGGCCAAAAACTAATAACCTCATCTTCGTAAATTTTTCCGAATTAAGGCGCTCACAAAACATTACCGTGAGCAGCAAAATTATAATTACTTTACTAAAAGAACAGACTGAAAGGGGTTTCAATTTTACCCTAAGCCAGGCCGGTATCAACACGTAATCCGGCCGGCAAAAAATGGTTAGGGCAGCTAAAAAATAGCCAACTAATACGCCAATATCGTGGTCAATCAATCTGTCAGGTTTATAAGCAAGCCCGGGCAGGGAGCCCGGACTTGCCGGCAAACATTTTCAACGTTTTGAAATTTGCTTGCATCTAACCAAAACCATTTGCTATAATGGAATAACCGTGCCATACCCTGAAAATGCCCCAAATGGCTATTTCAGGGCAATAAATTAATTCGGCCTGTCCCATTTTGGGAATATATTTCCATTTACGGGAGGAAAAACTAATCTTACGCAGGCTTTGGCTTCTCACCTGCGGAGGTAGTATATTTGGTTTTTTTAATGATCGTCATGGAAACATTCAACACACTGACCCTGGGGCTTAACAACCGCATCCTTACCCTAACCCTCAACCGCCCGGAGGCCCTGAACGCCCTCAATATTGAACTGCTGACCGAACTGCAAACGGCTATAGAAGCCGCCTATGACAACCCTGAAGTGGGGGGCATTATCATTACCGGCAGTGGTGAAAAGGCTTTTGCAGCCGGGGCCGATATCAAAGAAATAGCCGAACTGAACGAACTGAATGCGCGCAAATTTGCCGAACGCGGCCAGGCCCTGTTTGCCGCTATTGAAAACTTTGAAAAACCGGTGATTGCAGCCGTTAACGGCTATGCCCTGGGGGGCGGCTGTGAGTTGGCTATGGCCTGTCACTTTCGCATTGCCAGTGCCTCCGCCCAGTTTGGGCAGCCCGAAGTTAACCTGGGGCTGATCCCCGGCTATGGCGGCACCCAGCGCCTTACCAAATTGGTAGGCAAAGGCCGGGCCCTGGAGATAATGATGACCGGCAACACCCTTGTTGCCGAAGAAGCTTACCGCATAGGCCTGGTAAACCATGTGGCCAAAGACCAGGACGGCATGATGGACCTGGCGGTAAAACTGATGGGGAAAATCCTGGCCAAAGCACCCCTGGCCATTGGCATGGTGATCACCAGCGCCAATGCTGCTGACAATGCCGAAGAAGATGGCTACCTGATTGAAGCCAACTCCTTTGCCCGTTGTGTAAGCACCCAGGATTTCCGGGAGGGCACCACAGCATTTCTGGACAAACGTAAGCCCGTATTCACCGGTAAATAGTAATTTTACCCGGTGCAAATCACCAACAACCCTACCCTATGAGCCAGCTTAAGGCGCTTGCCGGTCAAACTGCCATCTACGGCTTAAGCAGTATTCTTGGGCGGATTATCAATTATTTTCTCGTAGGCCTGCATACTACGGTATTTCTGGCCGATGAAATGGGCGTGGTCTCTGAACTCTACGGCTCGGTGGCGCTGATGCTGATCATTGTTACTTTTGGCATGGAAACCACCTTCTTCCGGTTTACTACCAAAGAAAAAGGGCATACGGCCTATCACACAGCCGCCACAGTGGTCTTTGTGGTGACACTGCTGGTGGCGCTGATCATTTCGCAATATGCCGGTTTTTTTGGCAGGGTGATCATCGGGCCGGTGTTTACCGGCAAACATTATATGCTGATGCAACTGGTGGCCGCCATCATCCTTATTGACGGCCTCACGGCCATCCCCTTCGCCAAACTGCGCATCGAAAACCGGCCGTGGTATTTTGCCACCGCCAAAATAATCGCCATTGTGGCCAACATTGTTTTACAACTCCTTTTTCTGGTGGTCTTCCCGGCCATTTCCACTGGCGAATACCTTGCCGGCCTGAAACCGCTGGTAGCTACCTTGTATAATCCCTCCCTGGACATTGAGTACATATTCATTGCCAACCTCCTGAGTAACCTGCTGTTGTTCCCCCTGCTGGCCCGGGAATTTATCACCTTACGCTTCCGCCTCAACCGGCAAACCCTCAGGCCCATGCTCAAATATACCCTGCCGCTGGTAGTTACCGGTATTGCCGGCTGGTTTGTGAGCGACATGGACAAAATAGTGGTGGCCAAATGGGCCGCAGACGGCCTCAGCAACCAGGGGGTTTATACGCAAACGTTTAAACTGGGTGCCCTGATGATGCTGGCCATCCAGGCTTTCCGTTATGCTGCCGAACCTTTCTTTTTTTCCCAGTCGGCCGACAGGCAGGCGCCTGCCTTATTTGCCAAAACGCTGCATTATTTTGTTATCTTTGGCTTGCTGCTATTGCTGGCAGTAAGTGTAAATATTGATTGGCTGGCCCCGATATTCCTGCGCAAGGCCGAATTCCGGACGGCCCTTTACCTGGTACCGATCATCATGTTCGGCAAGCTGTTATATGGGGTGTATATCAATATCTCTATCTGGTTTAAGCTAAAGGACAAAACCATTTACGGGCTGTATTTTACCCTCATCGGGGCCGTAACGGCCATCCTCAGCAATTATTTGCTGTTGCCCAGAATCGGTATCCTGGGGAGTGCCATCGCCATCGTGTTGTCGTACCTCGCCATGAGCATCGCCTGCTATTTTACAGGCAGGAAGTTTATGCCCGTGCCGTATAAATTTTTACCCTTATTGGGCTATGCCGTTATTTTTATGGCCATGGTAGCTGCCAGTTTTTACATTGGCTTTGCCAACCCTGTCCTGGATATAGCCTTTAACCTGTTGTTGCCGGTAGTGGTACTGGTACTGGTTTACCGGCTGGAAAAGAAAAAGATTGTGCAACAAGTAGATGAGAACTAATGGAACATATTAAGGTAAACGTGGTCAACAAATCGGCCAATGCCCTGCCCGAATACCAGACGGCATTATCGGCCGGCATGGACCTGCGGGCCATGCTCGATGAAGATATAGAACTGGCCCCCTTACAGCGGCAGTTGGTAGGCACCGGCCTGTATATTGAACTACCCGGTGGCTATGAAGCCCAGATCAGGCCCCGCAGCGGCCTGGCCTACAAACACGGGCTAACCGTACTCAACACCCCGGGCACCATTGATGCCGATTACCGGGGTGAGATAAAAATCCTGCTGGTTAACCTCTCCAGCCAACCCTACACCATCAAAAACGGTGAGCGTATCGCCCAAATGATTGTTTCACAGCATGCCCGGGCCGAATGGCAGGCTGTTGAGCAACTGGCCGGTTCAGCCAGGGCAGGCGGGGGATTTGGCAGCACCGGCACAAAATAAGCATAAATGGCACTTAAATTATTACTTTTGTGCCAACCTGAAATTCTCTTGAGAAAATCTACCGCCATACTAACCACTTTTTGCCTGTTGCTGGCACTGCTGCCGGCCACAGACAGCTTTGGTCAACGCCACAAGAAAAATAAAAAACAACCCGAACGCAGCGCCAAATCAATTGCCCAGGAAACAGAGTACCTGTTTATTGAAGCAGAAAAACTTTATATCCTGAAAAACTATGCCCGGGCTACCGAGGTGCTGAATAAGTGCCTGGCGCTGCAACCCGATAACGATGTGATCTATTACAAGCTGGCTGAAATCAGTAACCTGACCGAACAATTCAGCGAAGCAGAAAAATATATTACCCAGGCCATCCGTCTTAATAAAACCAACAAATACTACTACCTGCTGGCTGTTGATATTTATACCAATCTGGGCAACCTGCCGGAAGCGGCAGCGAATTATGAACAATTGATTAAACTAGTGCCCGATGCCGAAGCTTACCTGTTCAGCCTGGCCGCGGTTTACCTGTATATGCAGGATTTCGACAAAGCCCTGGCCACCTATGACCGGGCAGAAAAAGCGTTTGGGCTGACGGAAGAGATTTCTTACCAAAAACAAAAGATCTTCCTGCAACAAAACAACCTGGCGGAGGCTATTAAAGAAAGTAAACGGTTAATAGCCCGGTACCCGGCCAATAGCAATTACGTACTTAACCTGGTAGAAATACTTTCCTCCAATGGCCGCTATGAAGAAGCGGTGGCCGAACTGCAAAAATTATTAACGGACAACCCGGATTATGCTGTTGCCCGCCTGCAACTGGCCGATATTTACTGGAAGCAACAAGCCTACGGGAAGTTTGGGGATGAGCTCAAATTGGCCTTTAACGATAAGGGGTTAAACCTGAACGCCAAGATAAACACGGTGATGAAGTACCTCGCTTATCTGCCGAACACGCATCTGAACAGCCTTATCCCGCAACTGGTAGATATTCTGGTAATACAACACCCCGATGACCATAATGCCTATCTAATAACCGGGGATGTATATGGCACCCTGCTGGATAAAAAACTGGTGCCGGACGAGGAGGTAGAAGCGGCCAAAAACAAAGCTGCCGATGCCTATGCCCGGTTTGTCAACCTCGACCCCTCGAATTTTGCCGTCTGGCAGAACCTGCTCAACCTCGAACTGCAATTAAACCGGCAGGACAGCCTGGCCGTACATGCCCAACAAGCCCTGGAGCTTTACCCTAACCAAGCCTGGCTCTACCTGGTCAACGGCATTGTGCAAATGAACAAGAAGAACAACCGGCAGGCAGCGCTGATGCTGGAAATGGGCCGCAAGCGTTCGGGCAGCAACAAGGGGCTGCTGGTAATGTTTTATAGTTACCTGGGCGATATCTATAATGCGTTGCAGGAATACGAAAAATCGGATGAGGCCTACGAAGCCGCCCTGGAATTAGACCCCCTGAATTTTGTTGTCCTGAATAATTATAGCTATTATTTATCTTTGCGGGGAGAAAACCTCGACAAGGCCAAAAAGATGAGTACCACGTTGATCAGGAATAACCCTGACAACAATACTTACTTAGATACCTACGCCTGGGTGCATTATACCCTGGGCGACTACGAGGAGGCCAACAGGATTTTTGAAAAAATAATTGCCAGTGGCGTTAATGAAGGGGTTTACTATGACCATTATGGTGATACCCTATATAAATTAGGCAAACCAGATGAGGCCGTTAAACAATGGATAAAGGCCCGCGAATTAGATAAAAACCTTGAAAACATTGACCAGAAAATCAGCCAACGCAAGATTATTCAGTAATCTCCTGCTCAGCCTTATCATCATCCTCCCCTTGCTCACCTCTTGCGGGAAAAAGATTGCCCTGTTTACCAAAACCTACGACCGTGAATCGCTGAAAATACAACAACTGGAGTTTGATTATTTGAGTATAAAATCGAAGATTGAACTGCGGGAGCCACATAAAACCACCAAGGTAACCGCCCTGGTACGGCTAAAGAAAGACAGCATCATCTGGTTTAACCTCTCCGGGGCATTGGGGGTGCAGGGTATGCGGGGCATCATCACCCAGGACTCGGTGTTTATTATTAACCGGGTAGATAAAGAGTACAGTATTTATAGTTTTAAGGATGTAGCCCACGAATTTAACTTCCCTATTGACTTTGCCCTTATCCAGTCGATGATCGTGGGCAATATGCCCAAGCCCGATGAGCCGGACCAGGCGATAGTGCACGAGGGGAAACAGTACATCATCAAACAAAATATCAACAATATTTTTATTGAAAACTATATTGATGACACCAACATGAAGCTGGTGGAGGTGCAGGTAACCGAAAGGGAAACCGACAATGCCTTAAAACTGCTGTACAAAGATTTTAAAGAGATCAACGGCCAGGCATTTCCGTTTGCCGCCTTTGTCTCTTTAATCCACCACAATGAGTTCGGCCAGTTAGAAACCCAGATGACCATCGAGCACAACCGGGTGGAAGCCCCGGAAAAAGAACTTAGGTTCCCTTTTAATATTCCCAACAAATATGTCCGGAAATAAGTATTTACTGGTCTTATTTCTACTGGCAATTACAGCAACTGCTGCTTTCGGGCAACAAAAAACCAAGGAGCAACTACAGCAAGAGCGGGCTGAAAACCTGCAAAAAATAAAAGAGGCAGAACAAACCCTGCGGCAAACAGCCAGCAAAAAGAAGGCCAGCGTTGGCCAGTTGAATGCCCTTAAATACCAGATAGCGGTACGTAAAAAGGTGATTGCCGGCATTAAAGAAGAAATTAAATTGCTTGATGATGAAATTGCCGATAACCTGGAGATAGTGGCCGCCCTGGAGCGCGACCTGAGCAACTTAAAACAAGAATACGCAGCCATGGTATATGCCGCCTATAAAGCCAAAAGCGGCCAAAGCAAACTTACCTTCCTGTTTTCGGCTGCCTCCTTTAACCAGTTGCTGCGCAGAATGCAATACCTGGAACAATACAGTGAGGCCAGAAAAAAACAAGTGGCCCAGATAATGGCCGTGCAAGACATGCTGCTGGCCGAAAATAAAGCTGTAGAAGCCAAAAAACTGGCCAAAGGCGACCTGCTGGCTGAGCAAATTGCCGAAAATGCCAACCTGCAACAGATGCGCCAAAAGCAGCAAACACTGCTTACCAGCCTGCAAAAGGAGGAAAAAAAGTTGCGTAAAGAGTTGGCCGCCAGGCGTAAGTCGTTAAAAGCGTTAGATAAGCTGATTGACGACCTGATCAGGCGTGAGGCCGAGGCTGCCGCCAAAGCTGCGGCCCTGGCCAACTCCAAGGCCGTAGCTGCTCTGTCGGAAGACTTTTCGAAAAATAAACTTAAACTGCCCTGGCCTACCGAGGGCTTCATCTCCCAGAAATTCGGCCGTTCGCGCGATCCGGTACTGAAAATGGTAGAACGCGACAGCCCCGGCATTGAAATACAAACCAGCCCGGCTGCCGAAGCTACCAGCGTGTTTAAAGGCGAAGTACGGGCGGTAGCCCTGATCCAGGGCTTTAATAAAGCCGTAATTGTTAAGCATGGCGATTATTTTACGGTTTATGCCAAACTGGCGGAAGTATATGTAAAAAAAGGCCAGCAGGTAAATGTAGGCGATAAAATCGGCAAGGTTTTTACCGATAGTGACGGCATTGCCGAGCTCCACTTTGAGTTATGGGAGTTCCGTGAAAACGGTACGGTAAAGCTCAACCCGGAGCTGTGGCTGCGTAAAAAATAACAGCTTTTTACAGCAAAAAAAGTATTTTAACCTTGTTTAGACAAGAAATCGTTATCTTTACGCTTGAATTTTAAACTGTGGACTAATGCAAACACTATTCGCATTTACATTGGGTGGCCCTGAAGTATTTATCGTTCTTTTCGCAATCCTGTTGCTGTTTGGGGCAAAAAAAATCCCTGAGCTTGCCAGAGGTATGGGCCGTGGAATCAGAGAGTTTAAAGATGCTACCAAAGAAATCAAAGACGAGATCGAAGAAGGTGGCATCAAAGATGACAGCAAGTAAGCAGCATTGCAACAATGCCTTTTGCCTGCCAATCCCCGGCCATTAGCCATAAGGGTCAGTGCGGTTTGTCGTTTTTACCGGGTTACGCTTTATGCTAACCGTAACCACAGCGGGAAATAAGCTTGTTTTTACAGTAGGCAGGAATAAAATATTACCGGCAGGGTTTTTTTTCAATGATCAGGCAATTATTTCGTTAACTACTACAGGGCAACACCGGAAAGTTAAAAATTTATGAGAGCAGGACTGCTTATTGTTTTATGGCTGGCAGGCAGCGCCACACAGGCCCAGGAAACCGAAGCCCAGCCGTATGATGCCTACCCGGAAAACTACACCTATGACCTGGTGGCCGACCGCCTTAGTTGTGTGCAGGGGGAAGTGCCCCTGGAATTTAATGAGCAAGTCTATTCTTTTATCGATTACTTCATTGTCCGGAACCGGTCTTACACCAAAGAAGTAATTGCCCGCAGCAGCCTGTATTTTCCCATCATAGAAAAGTACCTGGCCAAATATAACCTGCCCGATGAGCTTAAGTACCTCGCCATCGTGGAGTCGGGGCTGAATGCCCAGGCCATATCGCGGGCCGGGGCCGGGGGCTTGTGGCAGTTTATGCCCTACACCGGCCGGTCGTACAAACTGCACCAGGACTGGTATATAGATGAGCGCTTTGACCCCTACAAGGCTACGGCTGCCGCCTGCCAGTACCTCAGCCAGCTTTATACCATGTTTGGCGACTGGGAACTGGCCCTGGCCGCCTACAATTCGGGCCCCGGCAACGTGCGCAAAGCCATCCGCAGGTCGGGCTACAAGAAAAAATTCTGGGAGATTTACCGCTACCTGCCCCGGGAAACCCGCTCGTATGTACCGCAATATGTAGCTATCGTTTACGCCTTTACGTATGCCGAAGAGCACAACCTGCTGCCCGCTGCACCACACTACCGGATGGCCTCTGACACCATTTTGGTAAAAGGGTTTGTCAACCTGAAACTACTGGCCAGCCACCTCGGCCTGTGTTATGATGACCTGAAAAAGTTAAACCCCAACCTGAAACGGTACGGCATCAAAACCAACAACCGCTTTTATCCGGTTAACCTGCCGGTAGATGTGCTGCCCCGGTTCCATAACCAGCGCGATTCAATTTTATTGCTGGCCGCAGCCGAAGGTAAAAAAGAGCTTGAATACCAGGCCCGCAACTCGGTGGGCAGCACGTTTGGCCGTGAGCGGGTCGTCTATCGGGTGAAAAGTGGTGATGTGCTGGGTACCATTGCCCAACGGTACCGGGTCAGGGTATCCGACATCAGGAAATGGAACCACCTGCGGGGCAATATGATCAGGATCGGCCAACGGTTGAACATTTGGGTATATCCGGGCACCCGGCCGGTAGCCGTGGCCAAAAAAAAGCCGGCTGCCCCTGTTACCCTTGACTATGCGGGTAAAAAAATTTACACCGTACAACCGGGCGACACCCTGTGGGATATCGCCAAAAAATACGAAGGACTTGATATTGAGAAGATTAAAAAACTCAATAACTTGAAAAACTCGAAAATTAAGCCGGGTCAAAAGCTGATAATTGGCTAATCTATGCACTATTTTATTATCTTTATATCCAAAATTCTGGTTATGCGAAAAATGACTCCAACGTTAAAGTGTATAGTGCTGCTGGGGCTCAGCAGCCTCATGTTTGCTTGTGACCTGGAAGAAGGATCACAAAGATTGCTGGTGAACGCTTCCGGCAAACCGGGCGAAATCATCCTGGTCATCGACTCCCTGCAATGGCAGGGGGAACTAGGCGATGCCCTGCGGGAAACCCTGGAAGCCGACCTGCCCGGGGTAGCACGGCCCGAAAAACTTTTTACCGTACGTTATATTGAGCCCACCCTGTTTAACTCGGTTTTAAACAAAGCCCGCAATGTAATTTTTGTGGCCACCCTCGACAGCAAAACCCAGGGGGGCACCACGGTAAGAAATTTTATGACCAAAAATTATATCCAGGAACACCCTGACAAATTTATTATCTCGCAAAAAGACATCTATGCCGCGGGCCAGGATGTGCTTTATCTTTTTTCGGCTACGGAGAAGGGCCTGGCCGAAAAAATAAGGAACAATAAAGCTACCATCCAAAACTTCTTCAATCAAAAAGAAAATGAACGGCTTTTCAAGGCCCTGTACAAGGCTAAGGAAGAAAAAGCCGTAGGCGAATATACGCGCAAAACCTATGGATTTTCGCTGCGGGTGCCCAACGGCTACCGTATTGAAGCCCATGATTCAGCCTTTTTCTGGATACGCAACGTAGGCGAGATAGATAAAAATATTTTTGTTGCCTACCGAGATTATACCAGCGAAGATATCTTTAAGAACCACAACCTGATTGGCCTGCGCGACAGCATAACCCGCTACAATATCTTTGAAGACCCGGCCGACCCCGACACCTATATGCGGGTGGATACCCTGCATATAGAAACTATTTATACTACCACAAAATTCCAGGGGCAATATGCCAAACATATCCGGGGCATCTGGCAAACCGGCATCAACCTGGGCGGGTCGTTTATCAGCTATGTTTTTGTTGACCCCGGCACCAACAGGCTTTATTACCTGGATGGCTTTGTAGCCAGCCCCGGACGTAAAAAACGTGAGGCCCTGCGTGAACTCGAAGTTATTTTAAAAACCTTTAGCACTGCCGAAAAAAAAGAAAAACAAGAGGCCAAAACGTAAATTTTTCGCCTCTTATTATAGGTTATCCGCATAACTACCGGATAGTATTGCCCTCATTAAGGTATGCGGGCAACTTTTTGCGTAAATTCATTTATGGTGTACCGGTAAGCTGTTGCCTGCACTAAAAACACTAACTACCATGAAGCTCGATATAAATGAAAAAGATGCCCTTGATTATCATGAATTCGACCAACCCGGAAAAATCGAGGTGGTGCCTACCAAAGTGCTCAGTTCCCAGCTCGACCTGGCGCTGGCCTACTCCCCGGGGGTAGCCGTACCCTGTAAGGCCATTGAAAAGAACAAAGAAGACGTGTACCGCTATACCGCCAAAGGCAACCTGGTTGGCGTGGTCACCAATGGCACGGCCGTGTTGGGGCTGGGCAATATCGGCCCCGATGCCGCCAAACCGGTGATGGAAGGCAAAGGCGTGCTCTTTAAAAAATTTGCCGGCATAGATGTGTTTGATATTGAACTGGACACCACCGACCCCGATGCGTTCATCCGCATTGTAAAAGCCATGGAGCCCACTTTTGGCGGTATCAACTTAGAAGACATCAAAGCCCCGGAAAGTTTTAAAATTGAGCAGGAATTACGCGAGGCAATGAATATCCCGGTGATGCACGATGACCAGCATGGTACGGCCATCATCTCTGCTGCCGGCTTACTAAATGCCCTTGAACTGGTCAACAAAAAGATTAACGAAGTAAAGGTAGTGGTTAACGGGGCCGGGGCGGCAGCCATTTCCTGTGCCCGGCTATACTTCTCGCTCGGCCTGCAGGAGGAAAACCTTTTTATGCTGGACAGCAAGGGGGTTATCACTACCGACAGGGCCGAACTGCCCCCGGCAAAAAAACAATTTGCCCGGGAAACCAAAGCCAAAACCTTGTCGGAAATTATGCAGGGTGCCGATGTGTTTATCGGCCTTTCGGTAGCTGATGTGCTCACTGCAGAACACCTGCAGGCCATGGCGGCCAACCCAATAGTTTTTGCCCTGGCCAACCCCAATCCCGAAATTGACTATGCACTGGCTGTTGGGGTACGTAAAGACCTGATCATGGCTACCGGCCGGTCCGACCACCCCAACCAGGTAAATAATGTTTTGGGGTTCCCTTACATTTTCCGTGGCGCCCTGGACGTGCGGGCCACCACCATCAACGAAGAGATGAAACTGGCGGCCGTAAAAGCGCTGGCCGAGCTGGCCAAGGAGCCCGTTCCCGAAATTGTAAAAAGGGCCTACAACAACAAGAATATGTCGTTTGGCAAACAATATTTAATCCCCAAACCACTCGACCCTCGCTTAATTTCCACCGTTTCCCCGGCCGTGGCCAAAGCCGCCATCAGCACCGGGGTGGCGCGTAAGGTTATTGAGGATTGGGAAATGTATGACCAGGAACTGCAAACCAGATTGGGCAACGACCACAAGCTGATGATGGGGGTTATTTCCCGCGCCAGGAATAACCCTAAGAGGATTATCTTCACCGAAGGCGACAATTATAAAATCATTAAGGCAGCCGAAACCCTCAAAGCCGAAGGCATTGGCGAACCGGTTTTATTGGGTAAAAGGGATAAAATCAAGGCCATCTGCGCTGAACATCACATTGAAATGACCCATTGTGAAATCCTTGACCTGAGCGAGCCCGCCAACGAACCTACCCTGCGGCACTATGCACAACTTTTTTACCACATGCGTAAACGCAAAGGGCTTACCTATGAAGAATGTTATAAGCTCATGCAAAGCCGGAATTACTTCGGCAACATGATGCTGCACGAAGGCCATGGCGATGCCCTGGTTACCGGCCTGACCAAAGAGTATTCCAAATCGCTGATCCCCGCCCTGCAAATCACCGGGGTGGCCGAGGGGTACAAAAAAGTGTCGGGGATGTTTATTGTTTCCCGCAAAGACAAAAATTACTTTTTTGCCGATACCACCGTGCAGGAAAACCCCAGTGCCGAAGAGCTGGTAGAAATCATTGACCTTACCGCCCGGGCCGTAAAAATATTTTATGAAGAACCGCGGGTAGCCGTGCTCTCCTACAGTAATTTTGGCTCAGCCAAAGGAGAAGTGCCCGCCAAGGCCCGGAAAGCCGTGGAACTGGCGCGGAAGAAGTTTCCCGACCTGGTAATTGATGGCGATATACAAGCCAATATTGCCGTAAACAAAGAATTGCAACAAGAGATGTACCCTTTCAGCCATCTGGCCGCTACCGGGGCCAACACCCTGGTGTTCCCCGACCTGGCCTCCGGCAATATTGCCTATAAGCTGGTGATGGAACTGGGGGGCGCCCACGCCATCGGGCCAATTCTTACCGGCATGAAAAAACCGGTTCATATCCTGCAACTTGGCAGTTCTATCCGGGAAATTGTTAATATTGCTGCCATTGCCGTAATTCATTCACAAATATTGACTAAAACCGCTAAATGATTGCGTTTGTAAAAGGAAGGTTAGTACAAAAAGAAGCCACCCATGTGGTAATTGAGGTGAATGGCATCGGCTATCACGTTTTTATTTCCCTGGCTACCTATGGTAAAATTAAAGATGAAGAAGCCTGTATGCTGTACACTTACTTCCATGTAAAGGAAGACAGCCAGGCATTGTACGGGTTTTTAACCGAAGCAGATAAACTATTTTTTATGGATTTGATTTCCGTTTCCGGTATCGGCCCCAGCACCGGCATTATTATGCAGTCTTCGATGACCACCAATGAGCTTAAAGCCGCCATTGTGGCCGAAGACGTGGCCGCCATCCAAAAAATTAAAGGCATAGGCGCCAAAACCGCCCAGCGGGTGATCCTCGAGCTAAAAGATAAAATCAGGAAAGAAGGTTTTGCTGCCGATACCCGCCAGATTTCGGGTAATTTTGATAATAATTTGCGTAGCGAAGCGTTGTCAGCATTGGTAATGCTGGGAATTAACAAAAGTACCGCCCAAAAAAGCATTGAGGCGGTCCTGCGAAGGTCGGAGGGGAATATTACTTTGGAAGAGTTAATTAAACGGTCATTACAAGCTTCTTAACGCACTTAACCACCGTTGGCAATTACATCGCTGCATAACCGGAAACCACCTGTCGTCAGGATAATAACCCTGTTGGTTATCCTGGGCAGCAGGGTTGCGTATGGCCAGCAAAGCACCGTAGCCCAGGACACCCTCCCGCCTCGGCCGGCCACCCGCCTCAGCGACAGCCTGCGAAACCTGCCTTACACACCCTCAACCCGGCCCGATTTTGAGCCCCGCGACCGCTATGGCGATCCTTTTTCTAACCGCATCGGGTACTCGCCCCTGTTATTTGGTGACCCCAGCAACCTCGAACGCATTGTATCGCTGGATACCGGCCTGAATTTCTCTATCACTGAAAGAATCGGCACCTTCGATTACCGGCCGCCAACAACTATTTCGTTTGCCGAGTACTCGGCCTACCAAACCAAGGACCTGCTGAAAGCCTACTGGCAGGAACGGGCAGTGGCCGTAGATGGCGAAACCGCCCTGACCAGCAAACGCCTGATACCAAAAGTTTACATCAGCCCGGTATTCGACCGTATTTTTGGCGGCAGCTATGTGGAAATCAACCCGCGGGGTATGGTAAACCTGGATTTCGGGGCCCGGTTTCAGCGCATCAACAATCCCGCCATCCCCATTACCCAGCAGCGCAATGGCGGCTTTGAGTTCGACCAGCAAATAAGCATGAATGTCGTAGGCAAAATCGGTGAAAAATTAAAAGTTACGGCTAACTTCGATAATAATAACTCCTTCGACTTTCAAAACAACCTGAAGGTAGAATTCACCGGCTTTGAAGAGGATATCATCAAAAAACTTGAGGTGGGCAATGTTACCATGCCGGTAAGCAATAGCCTGATGACCGGGGCCCAAAACCTCTTTGGTGTGAAAACCCAGTTGCAGTTTGGCAAATTGTTCATTACCGGGGTGGCCTCTACCCAGCGGGGTAAAAGCGACCAGGTAACGGTTGAGGGCGGAGGCGTGCAAGGCCGTGAGTTTGAAATAAAAGCCTCAAATTACGATGAAAACCGGCACTTTTTCCTCGGCCATTTCTTTCGCGACAATTATGAGAAATGGCTGGCCAACATCCCGCGCATTACCTCCGGGGTGCAAATATCCCGGGTTGAGGTGTATATTATCAACCGCAATAACGACACCCGTTCGCAACGTAATATCGTAGCTTTTATGGACCTGGCCGAAGGCAAGGTTATCTATCAGGCGTTTGACGGAGTGGTTGCCCCCGGCCTGGGCGATGTGCCCAACCGCAACGATGCCAACCAATTGTTTAATGCCATTGTTAACCTGGACCGTAATGTTGACAATATTGATGGTATCCTTGACACATCACCGTTCAATATGGTAAAGGCTACCCACTATGACAAAATCAACGGGGCCCGCAAGCTGGAAGACCGGGAATTTACCGTGCATCAACAACTCGGCTATATCACCCTTAACCGGCCCCTGAGCAGCGATGAGGTGCTGGCCGTAGCCTACGAATACAGCTACAACGGTATTACCTATAAAGTAGGTGAACTTACCGAAGACTATGCCAACCGCCCCGAGGACGAAGTGATCTTTATGAAGATGCTGCGGCCGAGTAAAATTGCCACCCGCGACCAAAACAATAAACGCATACCTACCTGGGACCTGATGATGAAAAATGCCTATAACCTGAATGCCAGCCAGGTAAACCAGGAAGGGTTTCAGTTACGCATTACCTACCGTGACGACCGCACCGGCCTTGACAACCCTAATTTGAACGAAGGCGTGAACACCAAAGACATCCCCCTGATTGAACTATTGGGGCTTGACCAGTTGAACGTTAACGGAGACCCTCCGAAAGACGGGAATTTCGACTTTATTGACGGGGTAACCATTAACACCACCACAGGAGTAATATTTTTCCCTAAGCTCGAACCTTTCGGTAGTCATTTAAAAAGCTTGTTTGACCCCGGGGAGGTAGAACTTATCCAACGCTACGTTTACGATACCCTGTACGGCACTACCAAAGCCGATGCCGTCCTGGATGTGACCAAAGATAAATATTTCCTCTCCGGCTCGTTAAAGTCCGGGTCGTCAAGCGAGATCTTATTAGACGGTATCAAGATTGCCGAAGGCTCGGTAGTGGTCACAGCCGGGGGCATAACCCTCACCGAAGGGGTTGACTATACGGTTGACTATAACTTTGGTAAGGTACAGATCCTTAACGAAAGCATTATCAACTCCGGCAAAACCATTAAAGTAACCTACGAAAAAGCCGATTTATTTAATTTCCAGTCGCGCACCCTGGTAGGGGCACGGGCCGAATACCGGATCAACGATAATTTTAACCTTGGCGCCACCGTACTCTATCATTATGAGCGGCCCCTGTACACCCGGCCTTCCATTGGCAATGAGCCGGCCAAAAACACCAAATACGGGTTCGATATGAACTATAGTACCGAATCCCGGTTCCTGACCAAAATGATTGATGCCCTGCCGTTGATCCAGACCAAGGAACCCTCAAAAATCACTTTCAGCGGGGAGTTTGCCCAGCTAATACCGGGCACCTCCAATATTGTTAATGGTGAGGGCACTTCCTATATCGATGATTTTGAAAACACCGTTACCCCTTTCAGCCTGAGTAACTGGATCATGTGGAAGGTAGCTGCCACCCCCACCACCCCCGACAACCGTTTTGACCTGAGCGAGGGGGCCAATGATGACCTCAGGTTTTCGTATAAAAGGGCTAAGCTGGCCTGGTACATTATTGATAATGTGTTCTACCGTACCGGGGGGCCGGCAAAACCACCCATTTCAGAAGAAGCCTTGAAAAACCATTACGTGCGGCCTATTGAGCCTCAGGAAATATTCCCCGGCAAACAACTTGAAGTAATAAACACCAACTATCCGATTCTCGACCTGGCTTATTTCCCTGACGAAAGAGGCCCCTACAACTACAACCCCGACCTTACCTCCCAGGGCAAGTTAAAAGACCCCCAAAGCAATTGGGCCGGGATAACCACAGCCATTCGTTCGGAAGTGGATTTTGACAAATCAAATATTGAGTACCTTGAGTTCTGGCTGATGGACCCCTTCATTAACAGCCCGTATGGGGTGGTTGACGATGGCAGCCCTAACCCGCAACCCAATTTCACCGGAGGCGAACTGATATTCAACCTGGGCAGCGTCTCGGAAGACGTGATGCGCGACAGGCGCATGGCCTTTGAAAACGGCCTGCCGGCCGATGGGGTAAAAACCCCCGATAATGTTACCGAAAACAACTGGGGCTTTGTTACCAACCAGCAGTACATTAACAACGCCTTTAACAATGAACCGGGGGCACGGGTAAACCAGGATATCGGCCTGGACGGCCTTGCTGACGATGAAGAGCTAACTAAGTTCACGGATTTTATCAATAACCTGCCCCCTAACCTGGCACCCGGGGCCGTGGACCAGATAAGAAGCGACCCCTCAGCCGATAACTTTAACTACTTTCTTGGCCCCGAACTGGACCAAAAAGGCGCCAATGTTGTAGAACGTTATAAAAACTTCAACGGCCTTGAAGAGAACTCCCCCGATCTCAGCAATAATGTTTTACCCTATTCGCCTTCGGGCTCTACCCTGCCCGATAACGAAGACCTGAACATTGACAACACCCTGGGTGACCTCGAAGAATATTACGAATACCGGGTTAACCTGCGCCCGGGGCAACTAAAGGTTGGGGAAGGGTACATTGTAGATAAGGTATCGAATGTTAAAAACGGAGATGAGGTTAACTGGTACCTGTTTCGTATCCCCGTAAGGCAACCCGATGCCATTGTGGGTAACATCAGCGGTTTTAAGTCCATCCGTTATGTACGGATGTATTTTACCAACTGGTCGCAACCGGTAGTGTTAAGGACCGCCAATTTACGCCTGGTAGGCTCACAGTGGAGGCGCTTTGAGGACAACCTGGAGAATAAACGGTTTGACGAGATCCCGGAGAGGGAAGACAGCAAATTCACCATTTCGGTAGTGAATATAGAAGAAAACGGCCAGGGTGGCGAGTCGGGCATCCCGTATGTTTTACCCCCCGGCATTATCCGCGACCGGGATAACACCTCGGTTATTGAAAGGCGCTTAAACGAGCAATCCATGCAACTTTGTGTGGAAGACCTGCAAGACAAAAACGCCCGGGCCGCCTTTAAAAACATTGACCTTAACCTGGTTAATTACGGCCGGGTGAAGATGTTTATCCATGCCCAGAGCCCCAATGCCCAAAGTGGTGACCTGCGGGCCTTCCTGCGCCTGAGTTCCGGCTTCGACAATTATTATGAAATAGAAGTGCCGCTGACCATTACCCCCTTTAACTCCAGCAGCCCCGGGGAAATATGGCCAACAGAAAATGAAATAGACATGCCTTTTGGCGAGTTGTATAAAGCTAAATCGATGCGTAATGCAGCCGGGGTTTCCCTGGACCTGCCCTTTACCACCACCTATAACCAATATAAAATTACCGTGGTTGGTAACCCTAAAATGAGTGTAATAACCAGTTTAATGATTGGTATCCGTAACCCTGAAAGTGCCGATGAAAGCGCTTACGATGTATGCATCTGGGCCAATGAACTCAGGGTTACCGATTTTGACCGCCAGGCCGGCTGGGCCGGCAATGCCAGCCTCAACGCCAGACTGGCCGATTTTGCCAATATTTCGGCCTCTACACGCTACACCGCCTATGGCTTTGGTAATGTACAATCAAAAATTGCCGAACGCACCCAGGAAACCACCTTTGAGTACGATGTTTCGGGCAATGTAAACCTGGACAAATTCCTGCCTTCGAAATCAGGGATAAAAATCCCGGTATTTGCCAGCTATGAAAGAAAAACCATAACCCCCGAATATAACCCGTTAGACTCTGACATCCCCCTGGAAAGCAACCTGGAGGCCATAGAAGATACCCAAGAGCGCAACGATTTCAAAAATGCGGTTATCGACCGCACCGAGCAACGCAGTATCAACCTCACCAACTTGCGCAAAGAGCACACCAACCCCGATAAGAGCAAAAGGTTTTACAACATCGAGAACTTTGCCGTATCGTTTGCCTATAGCGATAAAACCCGCAGTAATTATAATATTGCCACCTATCAAAACCGCAATTACACCGGCTCCCTTGCCTATACCTTCAGCCCGCAGGAGGTTTCCCTGCAACCTTTCAAGGATATGGATGCCTTTAAATCAGACTGGCTGAAACTTATTAAAGATATTAATTTTAACCCTGTTTTATCTAATGTTACCATCAGGGGCGAGTTGAAAAGAACGTATATAAAAACCCTTTACCGGAACAAAGATTTAACCAGTGAAGGTGTAGCGGCCAATTATGAAAAATCTTTTGTTTTTAACCGTATTTACGGCCTTAAATGGAATATTACCAAGGCTATTTCGTTGGATTACAGTGCCCGGGCCAATGCCCTGGTAGATGAGCCGGACGGTGAGATCACCACCGAAGGCAGGGACATTATCCTGACCAACCTGAAACAATTCGGGCGGATGAAGTCCTTCAACCAGACCCTGGGGGCCAACTTCCGCCTGCCGCTGGATAAAATACCGCTTACCGACTGGACCAATGCCGATGTGCGTTATAGTGTAGGTTATCTCTGGACCTCCGCAGCCCTGGACCAGATTGATACCCTGGGCAACCGCATTGAAAATAACCGCACCATTACCGCTTCAGGAAAGTTCGATCTGGTTAAACTCTACAATAAGGTGCCTTACCTGAAAAAAATCAATTCCCCGCCACGGAGGCGCGCCAGCCGCAGGCCCACGGCCACCCGGGATACGGTGGTGAGAAAAGACAATAAACTCGTTAAAGGGTTACTGCGGTCGTTGATGATGTTACGGTCTGTAAACATTACCTACGATATCAAAGATGGTACCAGTTTGCCCGGGTTCAGGAAAAGCCCCTACCTGCTGGGTATGGATACCACCTGGTCATCGCCCGGGGCAGGGTTTATTCTGGGCGACCAGAACCCCGGCATCCGCTATGATGCAGCCAATAACGGCTGGCTGGTTGATAACCCCATTCTTTCCGACCCTTTCCGGCAGATACAAACCATCGATTTAAACATTAAGGGTATCATTGAACCTTTCAGCAGCTTTAAACTACAGGTTGATATCAAGAAAAAGAAATCTTCCCAGTATCAGGAGATCTTCCGTACCGATTCATTAGGCGCTTACCAATCTTTTAACCCAACCCGCTCCGGGGCTTACAGCATAACCTTCCTGGCCATAAAAACCGCCTTCGTAAACGATAACCAGGACGACATTTCACCTTTATTTGAAGCGTTTGTGCGTAACCGGGCCATCATCGGGCAACGGCTGTTTGACCAAACCGGCAACAACTACGACCCCAATAGCCAGGATGTGCTGACCCCGGCTTTTCTTGCCGCCTACTCGGGTAAATCGGCCAATGAGGTGAGTTTGCGTACCTTCCCCGCTACCCCTTTGCCCAACTGGCGGTTAGATTATACCGGCCTGGGCAAACTGCCGTCAATGCGCAAACAGTTTTCTTCCTTTACCATCACCCATGCCTATTCGTCAACCTACAGTGTGAGTAATTATACCAACTCCCTGCTCTACCAAACCCCCGAGGACCTATTGCTGAACAACAATGTGGAAAATACCGGGCCGGCCACGAAAGTAAATGATGAAGGGCAGCTTATACCCCAGTATGTTGTGCAGCAAATTATTATTACCGAACGGTTTGCCCCGTTGATTAAGATAAGTATGCGCACCCGCAGCCGCCTGAATGCCTCCATTGAATACAAAACCGAACGCAACCTGGCCCTTAACCTGGCCAACGTGCAGATAACCGAACTAAACAGCAAAGACCTGGTGCTGTCGCTGGGCTTTACCAAATCAAATGTAAAAGTGCCCTTCAAGATTAAAGGGCGCACGGCCACCCTGGAAAACGACCTGGATTTCAGGATGGACCTAACCATTAAAGACACCAAGACCATCCAGCGAAAATTTAATGTGGACACCAACGGGGAAGAGGTATCGGTAAATACCATTACCAATGGTAACGTAAATATCCAGGTACGGCCCAACATTGGCTATGCCCTGAACAACCGGCTTACCCTGCAGGCCTATTATGAAAGAAGCATTAACGAGCCCCGCATTACCACCTCCTTCAGGCGTACCACCACCGCTTTTGGCGTGCAGGTACGGTTTAGTTTAGCCCAGTAATGCCAACCTGTGCCCGATTGGTTGGTGCTAACAAAAAAGGGTTTACCCTGCCTTGGTTTTAACCCGGAAAATTCACAATAATTTTCGGGTTAATATTTTAGAATATAATGTACATTTGAAGTACAAAACCTGAAAACAGTTAACTTATGAATATCCCGGCAGATTTAAAGTACACCAAAGACCACGAATGGGTGAAAATTGACGGCACTATGGCCACTATTGGTATTACCGATTTTGCCCAGAAAGAACTTGGCGATATAGTTTTTGTAGAAGTTGACACCGAGGGGGAAACCCTGAGTGTGGGCGATGTATTTGGTACCGTAGAAGCCGTAAAAACGGTTTCTGACCTGTTTATGCCGGTAGCCGGCACCATTGCCGAAATAAACGAAGGCCTGGAAGATACTCCCGAAGTAGTAAACCAGGACCCCTATGGGGAGGGCTGGATGGTAAAAGTAGAACTGGCCCCTGATGCCGACACCAGCGATTTGTTAAGTGCCGACCAGTACAAAGAAGTGATTGGAGAATAAATTTACCCGTAAACTGATTACACTGAGTACCCAACTGTATATCGGTTGGGTACTTTTTATTGCCCTGCTCACCTTGCTGCCCGGGCAGTTGATCCCCAATATTATTGATTGGAACTTCCTCTCCCTCGATAAAATTATTCATTTTACGGTTTTTACCGTGTTGTCATTACTTGGGGGCATTAGCTTAAAATATGGCCGCTGGCGGCAAAAAGTTGCCTACCCGGTGCTTACCAGCGTATTAGTGGCCCTTGCCTACGGCACCGCCCTGGAATTCACCCAGGCCCTGGTGCCGCAACGTACTTTTGACTATGCCGATCTGACGGCCAACGCTACCGGAGCCTGCTTTGGTGTGCTGTTATTCATGTTTTTTAACAATAAACTTAACCAATAGCCGTTACGTTTATAAATCCGGTAATACGGCCGGCCCGTACGTAAACCCTACAGCTATGCAAAAGCCTCATCCCAAACACCCGAATATCAACCGTCATTCAGGCCTGTTCTTCAACCTGGGCCTGGTTATCTCCCTGGCCCTGGTCATCCTGGCCTTTGAATATAAATCCCCTTTCGACAAGGAAGTGATGGGCAGGGCCCCCGTGGCAGATATTATGGAAGTAGTTGATATCCCCATCACCAGCCAAAAGCCAAAGCCGCCCCCACCCCCGGCAGCGCCAAAGAAATTGGTATTAACCCCCACGGCAGCCGAAACCGAGTTGCCGGAAACCAAGCCGCTGGTGGCAGAAGTAGCAACCCTATTGCCCGGGCAAAGCTTTGCCCTGGTACCGGACGACCTTCCCGATGAAATTCCCGATGAAATTCCGTATAATGCGGAAATAATGCCCTCCTACCATGGTGGTATGAACGCTTTTTACCACTATATCAAGCAGCACCTGCGGTACCCGAAGCGGGCCAAACGGTTGGGCATCGAAGGCCGGGTTACCCTGCAATTTGTTGTGGATACAGACGGCCGGATACGTGAGGCCACGGTAATAAAAGGCATCGGGGCCGGTTGTGATGAAGAAGCCTTGCGGGTAGTGCTGGCTGCCCCCGGCTGGCAGCCGGGCAGGCAAAGGGGCAAGCCGGTAAAGGTGCGCATGGTGGTACCGATAACGTTTAAACTTCATTAATCAGATTTTGTATTTTACGGGGATTGGCAAGTACATTTAAACGAAGATGGTAACATTTTATCTGCTTTGGCGTAAAAATATTACAGCAATATAGTTATATTTGAAGCTTCGAGGAGTAGCATAAAGTAAAAAAAGTATGGAAGCGAAGAAGAACCCGGATGTAGATTTATCAAAAAAAACCGGCCTGTTTTTGAATATAGGCTTTGTGGTTAGTTTGTTGTTGGTGATTGTGGCCTTTGAATGGCGCTCATACGACAATACCGATTTGTTGGATATGGGCCAGATCAATGATGATTTTGACGAAATGACTGAGGTGCCGATTACCCAGCAGCCTCCGCCACCACCCCCCAAGATCAAACAGCCCGAAATTATAGAGGTGCCGGATGAAGAAGAAATTGAAGAGGAAATTGAGGTAGACCTTGACGTAGAGATTACCGAGGAAACCGAAATTGAAGAAATAATTTTTGACGAGCCGGAAGAGGAAGAAGAAACCGATGAAATATTTCAGATCGTTGAGAACCCGGCTACGTTTAAAGGCGGGGTACAGGCCTTTTATGCCTATGTGCAGAAAAACCTGAAGTACCCTTCGCAAGCCCAGCGTATGGGCATGGAAGGCCGCGTGTTTGTAGAGTTTGTGGTAGGCAAAGACGGCAAGATTACCGATGTAAAAGTATTACGCGGTATTGGGGCCGGCTGCGATGAAGAGGCCGTAAGGGTATTGAAAAACTCCCCGGCCTGGAACCCCGGCAAACAACGCGGGCGCCCGGTACGCCAGCGTATGGTACTGCCCATTACCTTTAAACTGAACTAAAAGAAACCCTGAAGGATATACCTTCAGGGTTTTTTTATGCCATTTAATTGCGCCCGCAAAGAAAGCCTTCCCCGGCACATCCCCCGCTTTCAGTCCTCAGCAAGTGGCTCTGCCGGTATATAGAGGGCTAACAGGCAGACGGCTAAACGGTAACCACACAACCCGCAGGCAGGTGTTTTTTAACCCGGTTTATTCACAACTTTCGTGAATAATGACGTAAATTAAATGATAAACATATGTTTATCATTTAATTACATCAGGTCCTTAGACTCCGGTTCAGCGGAGGTTAACCCCTGATGCCCCGAGACCTCGGGGTCATCGGCCCTGTGGGCGAATAATTCTTCATGTAGTTTTAGCAGGCCTAATTCCAATCTCCAGTAGAAGTATTCCTGTTTACTAATCAGTTTACCCTTACACTAAATTGACCAATACCCACAACTGGACTATCTACTTTTCATTGCAAAGCAGATGGCATTTGTTCTGCAACTAAATTCCCTTTTTTGGTTATAGTTTAAATAGCTGTAAATCAACCGCCAGACAACTGCTTGTCAGCTAATTACATCAGGTCCTTAAACTCCGGTTCAGCGGAGGTTCAGCGGAGGTTCAGCGGAGGTTAACCCCGATGTTCCGAGGCCTGGGCCATAGCCTTACGGCCCGGACCCGTGAAATAAAAAAAGCCGCACCGGTTACCCGGTGCGGCTTACTGTAACTGTTAACTAAGCTTAGTTGAAGATATACCGGACACCAATTTGCATCTGCCACCTTGAGCTGCGCAAACCTGCATCATCCAGGTTATTGTAGTAAGGCTTGTTGTCGATGTAACCGGGGAACGAGTAGATTGGCTCACGGGTATCATCGCCATTGTTATCCTGTACCCAACCCTCAAACCTGTACAGGGCGTAGTTAAAGCGGGTATCTTCCCTGCGGTACATCTTGCCCCATTTTTTATTCAACAGGTTACCTACATTAAAGATATCAACCGACAGTTGCAAGGTGTTACGCTTGCCCCCGGCTGTGGTGATGTAGAAATCCTGTAAGAATTTCAGGTCAAAGATATTTTCCCATGGGGTACGGTTCTGGTTACGGTCAACATACTGGCCACGTACGGTGCTTAAATATTTGTCCTGCGAGATAAACGCATTCAGGCGGTCCCAGTCTTCCTGGCTGGCCATAGTGATATCATTCTGATCTACCGGAACATACGCCAATTCCGGGGTACGGCTGTCGGCATTGATCATGTCGTCACCATCGCCAATGAGGAAGCTATAGGCATCACCTGAGCGGCCTTCATACACCAGCCCGATCTGGGTAGCGAGGTGGTTGGCATACTCCTTGCGGTAAGAAATAGTACCCAGCACCCTGTGGCCGGCCGCAAAAGCCGAACGCCTTACCTGGGTTACTACGTTCCTGTCGCTGACAGTTTGGTTATAACGCCACTGTGAGGAGTTCTGTGAAGAAGTTCCATCGTAGATCGAGTACGAGTCGCCATACGAGTAGGACAATGAGGTGTTAAACCCATTATCGAAAGCCTTTCTCAGCAATAAACTGAAGTTATAGGCATAACCTTTGTTGGTATTCGAGGCCAGCGATATCCTGCCATAATCGCTGTTAATTAAATCCCTGCGGTTAAATAACGGCCGTTGGTCAGAAGGCTGATCCAGGTTCCCCCAGGAAGGTTGCAGGTTAACGTTTTCATAATAAATATTATTGATAAACTTGGTATAAATCGCATCGAAAGTGGCTATAATACCGCCTGGTAATTTTTGATCGACAGCCAGGTTGGCCTTAAGCACCTGCGGGATTTTAAAGTCACTGGCAAACAAGTCGATATTACCTGACTCCGGAGGGTTGCTGGGGTCTATTGCCCCCGGGTACTGATTGTTTACGTCAGCAACAAAGGGAGTAGAGGTAAACCAGCCTCCCCTGAACTCAAAGCCCTGGTTTAAGCCGTTATTATTATAAGCGCCACCGGGCCATACCAGGGGAATCCTACTGGTAAACAAGCCTATGCCTCCGCGCAATTGGGTTTCCTGGTTGCCTTTCACATCCCAGTTAAAGCCTACCCTGGGGGCCAGCAATACCTGCGGCTTAATAAACGAACCGGTCCTGGCCCCTTTCAGGTCATAGCCGGCCGCTTCAATCAACGGAATGGTATTATCGTTAAACCGCTGGTTTTCCGGAGTATCTTCAAACAACTGCATATCGGCCCTTAAGCCCAGGGTGAGTTTAAAGTTGTCAGTCACATTCCAGCTATCTTGTACATAAAGTCCTAAAAGCTGTGATTTAAACTCAATACCCGAAGGTGACTCATCGCCCACTATATTGGCCAGCAATGAATAACCGCGCAAATACACCCAGGCTGACTGGTCCGTCAGGTAGTCATTCACGCTATTAAACTGGTAACTGCCGTAGTTGAAGGGGATAAACAGGTTCTTGGTTTTGTAAAATTCGGCATTACCCCCAATTAACAGGGTATGCTTACCGAGGTACATTTCGAAGTTATTGGTAAAGGTAATGATATCCTGGTTGAGCAGGTTGGCGGTAGAAAACGGCTCGGCACCAAATACAATGCGGCCTTCACCATCATCAATGGTTACCGATGGGAAAGGGTCTCCCATAGGGTCACGGTCATCGCGTACCAGGGTCATGCCAAAAGTGAAATGGTTGGACGCCTTATCAAAATTCGACTTCAACTCTATGGCCGATGAGTTGGTGGTGGAGTTAAAATACTCCGAGCCATTAATAAACTGCAGCGAGGTAATCCCTGACCTTCGGGCTTCCAGGTTTTCAGCCTTTACAAACGAATGCCTTACCGATAATTTATGCTGCTTGCCCAGGTTGAAATCGAGCTTGGCAATGATCTTATCACTATTCAGGAAAGCCGTGTTATCAAGGTACTTTCCAGGATCATACCCATAGCTGTTAATTTTGGAGATCAGGTTATTTACATCTGCCTGGGTGGCATCTCCGGTATAGTTGTTAAAATCGAATGGTTGCGGGGTTTCATCCCGTTGCATTTCGGCATTGATAAAGAAGAACACTTTGTCCTTTACTATCGGCCCGCCTACACGCACACCAAACGTAGTAGCGCTATAGTCAGAAAGTTTCTCCCGGGTTACCCCGTTAAAATCCTCAGCCGGGGTTCTGCCGGCCATATTCTGGTTACGGAAATAGTAATAGGCGCTACCGCTTACCTCGTTGGTGCCACTACGGGTTACCGCATTAATGGAAGCCCCGGCAAAACCACTCTGACGGATATCGAATGGCGCTACCGAGATATTAAACTGGGCAATCGCATCAATAGGATAAGGCGAGACCCCGGTTTGGCCACCATTGGTACCGCTACCGGCCAGGCCAAACACATCGTTGTTTACTGCCCCGTCAATGTAAATGGCATTCAGCCGGTTGTTCATACCGGCCACAGAAATCTCAAAGCCGTCATTACCTTCCTGGATTCTGGCCATCGGCTCAAAACGGGCAAAATCGCCTATGGCACGGCCAACGGTTGGGGTAAGGTTAATATCCTCGGTATTGAGGGTGGTTTCTGCCCCGGTACGGTTACCGTCAAATATTCCTCCGGAAGTGATCACAATCTCCTGCAATTCAGTAGCGGATTCAGAAAGTGACTTGTTTAATTTAAAGGTCTGGCCCAAAGAAAGGTAAACACCTTCTTCCTTATAGTCCTGGAAGCCGACAAAAGAAACCGTAATGGTGTAAGGGCCGCCAACGTTCATGTTGGGGATCCTGAAATAGCCGTCAGCATCGGTAACATTGCCATACTGCGAACCCGTAGGCACGTGTACAGCAATCACCGTTGCCCCGGGCAAAGGCTGGCCTGAAGAATCGGTTATCCGGCCGTTAATGGAGGCAGTGGTAAGCCCCTGGCCAAAACCAATAACAGCAACAGCCATAAAACAGAGAATTAGTAAACTTCTTTTCATGTTTGTTTGGTTTGGTTTAACTTAAATTTAAATTTTTACAATATAATCTTTGCAAGGTTAGTAAATCTAACCCATGAATTTTCCCCAGAAATATTATGATTTTGGTACCTGATAAACAGCAGAAATAACGATTTCTTAACATCAATATCCAGCGCTAACTATTGGATGCAAATAACAATTATTTAGGCGTAAAAACAAGATAATTTTTAGCCAATTTTTCATTTAATGATGAAACCCCAATGATGGTTTTGTTATCCGGCCATTTTGGCAAAAATAGTACAAAAGGCTGCCGGGTATTTTCCCCGGGCGCCAGGGTTTCACGGGGCGGTTCCCCGCACAAAGCGGGGTGTTCCGGGCAAAAGAATCCCTTACTCAGGAATACAGCAATCGTCCTCGGTGCCTTCAATGGCTTTTTGCAACTGCCTATCGGCTGTGGCCCGGGCAGTAGTAGCAGCAGGCTGTTGTCCGGCACTGCTTTTTTTATGCTCGGGGAAAAACTTTTTCTGCCAGATAAGCAAAATCATCACCCCGACAAAAATAGAGGAATCGGCAATATTGAAGATGGCGCTGAAAAAGTGAAAAGTAGTGCCGCCTACATAAGGCACCCAATCGGGCCACATAAAAGTAAATAACGGAAAGTACAGCATATCAATTACCTGGCCGTTTAAAAAGGCAAAAGGGGCATCATAGGGCATATTATCGAAAATAATACCATAAAACATGCTGTCGATCAGGTTGCCCAGGGCTCCGGCCAGAATAAGCGCCCCGGCCCATAATGCCCCGGGATGGGTACCTTTGCGGGCATACTTATACAGCAAATATGCCCCCACCACCGAAGCCACAAGGCGGAACAGGGTAAGCACCACCTTACTGTAGGCCCAATCGGCTTTGAGGCCAAAAGCAATGCCCTCGTTTAAGATATAATGAATCCTGAACCACTCTCCCAGCACATTAAATTCTTCGTAGAGGTGCATGTTGTAGTGTACCAGTAATTTCACCCCCTGATCTAACAAGACAATGGCCAGGGTGAGCAAATAATATTTATAGTATTTCACCTAGGCTTCTATTTTAAGTTTTAATTTATGCGTGTCTATTTCCAGTTCGGCCCCTTCAGCCAGTTCTTCGGCCACGTTAAACTCTTTGGCCTGGGTTTCCACACAAATATAGTTGGCAAACCTGTCGAGGGCCTGGCCCACCAGCGGGTCGGTGTTGCCAATGTTAAGTTTGATTTTATCCTGCACCTCCAGGCCCATATCTTTACGCATATTCTGGATACGGTTTACCAAATCCCGTGCCAGGCCTTCTGCGCGTAATTCATCGGTAATCTCCACGTCTAAGGCCACGGTAATTTTACCCTCGCTGGCCACTACCCAGCCGGGGATATCTTCACTAACGATTTCCACCTCATCCAGGTTAAGGGTAATGGTTTCATCACCCAGGGCCAGCCGGTAACTGCCGGCACTTTCTATAGCCGTAATATCATCAGCCGTGAAGGCGGCAATGGCTGCGGAGATTTCTTTCATCTTAGGGCCGTATTGCTTGCCCAGCTTCCTGAAATTGGGTTTAATCTTCTTCACAAAAACCCCCGAACCGTGGTCGAGGTATTCAATGCTTTTGGTGTTGGTTTCCGATAAAATAAGGCTTTCCACCTCCTGCAAATGGTGCTTAAAACCCTCATTCAGCACCGGGATAAGGATTTTCGCCAGGGGCTGCCGTACCTTGATATTGTGTTTTTTACGCAACGAATGCACCAATGAAGATATTTTCTGTGCCAGGCCCATTTTTTCTTCCAGGTCTTTATCTATCCGGCTTTCATCGGCCCGCGGAAAATCCGATAAGTGCACCGAGGCCCTGTCGATTTTCTGCGACACTTCATTCAGGTTATTGAACAGCGCATCGGTATAAAACGGGGCTATGGGCGAGGCCAGGTGGGCCAGGTTTACCAGGCAGGTGTACAGGGTATGGTAGGCCGCCCGCTTGTCCCCGTTAAACTCGCCTTTCCAGAAACGTTTGCGGTTCAGCCGCACATACCAGTTGCTTAAATCATCGATGGTGAAGTGCTGGATGGCCCGGGCCGCTTTGGTGGGCTCGTAATCGGCATAGGCCTTATCCACGTTAGCAATCAGGCTGTTGAGTTTTGAAAGCACCCAGCGGTCGCTTTCGGTGTAATCGTCTTTGCCGGCCTCTTCCCCGGCATAGCCATCGAGGTTAGCGTAGAGGGCAAAAAAAGAATAGGTATTGTGCAAGGTGCCGAAGAACCTGCGCTGCACTTCGGCCACGCCATCCAGGTTAAATTTCAGGTTGTCCCAGGGGTTGGCATTGGCAATCATGTACCAGCGGGTGGCATCGGGGCCGTATTTTTCCATCGTGGTGAACGGGTCCACGGCATTGCCCAGCCTTTTCGACATCTTATTGCCCTTTTTATCCAGCACCAGGCCATTGGCAATTACATTTTTAAAGGCCACCGAATCAAAGAGGATACCGGCTATGGCGTGCAGGGTAAAAAACCAACCCCGGGTCTGGTCCACCCCCTCGGCAATAAAATCAGCCGGATAGCTTTCGGCAAAAACATCCTGGTTCTCAAACGGGTAATGCCACTGGGCATAGGGCATGGCCCCGGAGTCGAACCACACATCAATCAGGTCGGGTACGCGGTACATTTTGCGGCCGCTGTCACTCACCAGCACTACATCGTCAACATAAGGGCGGTGCAGGTCAAAGTCTTCCGGCAGGGGAGCCTCCATAAAGCCGGCCGCCACCGCTTTGTCCACCTCCTGGCGCAGCTCCTGCAGCGAGCCAATACATTTTTCTTCGGTCTTATCCTCCGATTTCCAGATGGGCAGGGGGGTGCCCCAAAACCGCGACCGCGAAAGGTTCCAGTCAACCAGGTTCTCCAACCAGTTGCCAAAGCGGCCGGTACCGGTAGCAGCAGGTTTCCAGTTGATGGTGTTGTTAAGCTCAACCAGGCGGTCTTTGAAAGCGGTGGTTTTAACAAACCACGAATCAAGGGGGTAGTACAGCACCGGCTTATCGGTACGCCAGCAGTGCGGGTAGGAGTGCACGTATTTTTCCACTTTAAAAGCCCGCCCTTCTTCCTTTAATTTGATGGCCAGCAGTACATCCAGTGATTTTTCCGGGGCATCTTTGCCATAGTACTCGTTTTTTACATACATCCCGGCAAACTCGCCCATTTCCTGCACATAGCGGCCCTGTTTATCTACAATGGGGGCATCCTTGCCTTCCTCATCTTTTACCAGAACAGCCCCCAGGCCGGCTTTTTTGGCTGCCCGGAAGTCATCGGCCCCAAAGGTTGGTGAGATATGCACAATGCCCGTTCCTTCTTCGGTAGTAACAAAATCGCCTTCCACTACCCGGAAGGCATCGCCCTTGGGCTGTACATAGGGCAACAACTGCTCATAGCGGATACCCACAAGGTCTTTCCCTTTAAACGCTTCCATAACCGCATACGGAATAAGCTTATCCCCCGCCTGATAGTCAGCGAGGGACAAGCCGGCTGCCTTGGGATTGAATAAATAGGGTAAGCGGTCTTTGGCTGCAATCACCTTGACCGGTTCATAGGTATAAGGGTTGAAGGTAGCTACCTTAACATAGTCGATATTGCGGCCCACAGCCAGGCCGGTGTTGGCGGCCAGGGTCCAGGGGGTGGTGGTCCAGGCCAGAAAAAACTCGTCTTCCTTATCTGCCCGTTTAAACTGCGCCACCACGGTAGTGTCTTTTACGTCACGATAGCAGCCCGGCTGGTTAAGTTCATGCGAGCTGAGGCCGGTACCGGCTGCCGGGGAGTACGGCTGGATGGTAAAACCCTCATAGAGCAGGCCCTTGTCGTAGAGCTTTTTCAACAGGTACCACAGGCTCTCCATATAATCACGGTTGAAGGTAATATAGGGGTCGTCAAGGTCAACCCAGTAGCCCATCTTTTCGGTAAGGTCATCCCATTCATCCTTAAATTTCATTACCGCCTCCTTACACTTACGGTTATACTCTTCTACGGAAATTTTCTTGCCGATATCCTCTTTGGTGATACCCAGTTCCTTCTCTACCTGCAACTCTACCGGCAGGCCATGCGTGTCCCAGCCGCCTTTACGCTTTACCTGAAACCCCTTGAGTGTTTTATAACGGCAAAATATATCTTTTACCGCCCGCGCCATCACATGGTGGATACCGGGGGTGCCGTTGGCCGAAGGCGGCCCTTCATAAAAAGTAAATGACGGTGCCCCCTGGCGGTTAGCTACCGACTGGCCGAAAATGTCCTGTTCTTTCCATCCGGCCAGCACCTCTGCCGCCATTTCCGCATAGTTTATCCCCTTGTATTCTTTATACTTCATGCTAAAAAAGTGCCTATTTCTTTACCTTATACTCCTCGCTTACACCGTTCTCACTCAACACGATCCGGCCCAAATCAATTTCTTCGTCATCGTCATAAACACCATCATATTCTTCAATCGGTGGATGTATTTTAAGGTTACGCTTGCCGGAATCAAAGGTTAACAATAATGAGGGCAACACAATAAGATTGGTAAACATGGAAATAAGCAGGGTAATAGAGGTAAGAAAGCCCAACGCCACGGTGCCGCCAAAGTCTGAGGCCGTAAAGATAACAAAGCCGGCAAAGAGCACGATGGAGGTATAGATCATGCTGGTGCCTGTTTCATGCAAACTATGGCTGATGGCTACCCGCACATCAAAATTATTGGCAAAAAGTTCCTGCCGGTATTTAGCCAGAAAGTGAATGGCGTAGTCCACCGAGATACCAAAGGCTATACTGAAAATAATGGCCGTACTGGGTTTCAGCGGGATATCGAAAAAGCCCATAATACCAGCCGTAATGGCCAGTGGAATAACATTGGGTATCAGCGACAGGACAATCATCCGCAGGTTGGCAAAGAGCATACCCATGATGATGGAAATGATGAAGAAGGCCAGCACAAAGCTCATCTTCAGGTTGTCTATCAAATACGAGTTGCCCTTGATAAACAGCAAGGTGGTACCGGTAATACTGGCCGTGAGTTTTGACTTGCCGAAAATCTCTTCCTGCTTCGGCCGGATCACCCGGTTTACCAGCGAATCCATTTTATTGGAGCCGATATCTTTTATTTTCAACGAGATCCGCACCTTTTGCCCCGTTGAATCCACAAAAGACTTCAATAACCCTGAATTATCCGACTCGTTGTTTTTCAGGTAGTTAAGGATAAAGTTCTTTTCGTTGTTATTCCGGGGCAGGGCATAGCGGGCCGGGTTGCCGTTATAAAAGGCCTGGCGGGCGGCTTTAATAAAGTTGGTAATGGAAATAGGGTTGGAAATATCGGGCTGGGCGGCCAGAAACTGTTCAAATTCATCAATTTTTTTCAGGTTGCGTAAATCGGTAACCCCGCGTTTTTTATGCGTATCCACCACAATCTCCAGCGGCATCATCCCGGAGAAATTATGCTCGAAATAGCGCAAATCCTGTTTCACCTGGCTTTCTTCGGGAATATCATCAACCATAAACGATACCGAATGTACCTTATACACCCCGATTACGGCAAAGGTTACCACGATGGCGGTAACGGCAAAAACCAGGTACCTGCGCCTCTGTACCACAAAATCAAAAAAATCGAGGACACCCCCCAACGGGGCAAAACTCAGGTGCTTCAACTGCTTTTCGGTGGGGGCGGGCAGGTAGCTGAAAACACTGGGCAGCAGAATAATACTGACTACAAACGTTGCCATGATATTGATACTGGCCACAATACCAAATTCACGCAAAATGGTGATATCGGTAAAGATGAGCACCCCAAAGCCGACAGCCGTAGTGCCGTTGGTAATCAGGGTAACCAGGCCGATTTTCTGGGTTACCGTACGTATGGCCCGCATTTTGTCGCCATGCAGCAAAAATTCATGGTGGTATTTATTAATCAGGTAAATGCTATTGGGGATGCCGATGACTACAATCACCGAAGGTATGAGGCCGGTGAGCAGGGTGATGCGGTAATCGAACAGCACCAGGGTGCCCAGCACCCAGGTTACGATTACGGCAATAATGATCATCGGAAAGACCACCGCCATCCATGAGCGGAAAAAGAGCAGCATGATAAAGGCGGTAATCAGGGCCGAAAACAACAAAAACATCTCCAGTTCATCCTTCACCTTTCCGGCAATTACCGAGCGGATAAAAGGCATGCCCGCATAATAAAGTTTAATGCCCGTGTGTTCGGTAAACAACGCCCCGGCATGCATAATATCTTCGGTGAGGCCAATTCGCTTATCGGAGTTAAGCACGCTGCGATCATAAGAAACCAACATCAGCACCATGCCGTTTTCTTCGTTTATCAACTGCCCTGAGTACAACTTCTGGTCCATCACTATCTTCAGCAAGCTGTCGAGGGTGGGCTGGTCCCCCGGTATTTCTGTAAAAATGGGCACTACCTTAAATTTCTTCTCCACAGTATCTTTTACCATGCGCGGCAGGTTGGGCAACGACAACACATCGGTAATTCCCGGCAGGCTGGCAATTTCATCGCTGAGAAACTTTAGCCGGTTAAAATTTGTGGGGGTAAATACGCTGCTGTCTCTGATGCCAATGGCCAGGATGGAACCGTCTTCGCCAAACAGTTCCTTAAAGTTCATGAAGTCAATCATGTCCGGGTCGGACTTCGGCACAATTTTGGCAAAATCGTAATTCAACTGTGCCTTACGGGCATTGAAGCCCATAAAAACGGTAATTGCTGCAATTACTATAATCAGCAGCAACCGGTTCTTAATAATGAAATCTGCGAGTTTACTCCACATAACTCAAAAACTGAGCACAAATGTAGGGATTTTTTGGGGAATAAAGCCGCTTGAAATCCCTGATATCGAGATAATTTAGCAATTATCTTACCACGAAGGCAGGGTCATCCCTTTTAGTTTGCGGTACATGGTCAGGGCGTAGGAATCGGTCATCCCGGAGACAAAATCAAGCATTACGCGGATATTGCCATAGTAGTTGTCGGGTGCCAGGCCAACTTTCACCGCCTGTGGTAACAAGCCCATCAGGGTTTTGTCTCTGGCCGACATCTTGCCCAGGGTAAAATTATGTACGGCCCTGTGCAAGGTTTCCAGCAGCCCTTCTATCACCTCAAAGCCCGCCACTTCTTTTTCCAGTACCACCCTGGCGCGGTAAATGCGCTCTACGGACAATTGCCGTATTTCCTGTAAAGACCCGGCTGCGGAAATCCGGCCGGTCAGCGGCTCGTCAAAGCTGCCGCTGAGCAGGCCTTCTTCCTGCCCGGTGAATATAGCCACCGTTTCGTTAATCAATTCATTAATAGCCAGGGCCCGCAGGGTGCCGAGTTTTTCATGCAACGATGCTTTGGCCGTAAGCTTTTGCCGGTTAAACCGCTTACCAATGATGGGCCTGAGCAGTTCAATGGTTTCCTCAAGGCTCACCAAACCCAGGGTGCAGCCATCCTCAAGATCGATGATATGATAACAGATATCATCAGCTGCTTCTACCAAAAATGCCAATGGGTGCCGCAACCAGGCTGTTTCCCTGCTTTGCGGTAACAGCCCCAGGCCATCGGCCACCGCACTAAAAAGTTCCTTTTCTGTTTGAAAAAAGCCGTATTTTTTCTGACTTATCCGGTGCTTATCCTGTTGTTTTACAGCCGACTGCCGCGGATATTTGGTAAATGCCCCGAGGGTGGCAAAGGTGAGCTTGAGGCCGTGTAACGACTGGTTTAGCAGGCGGAAGCCCTGGGCGTTACCCTCAAAATCAACCAGGTCGGCCCACTCGTCACCGGTAATATGGTTTTTTATTTCATCTTTTGCGGCACAACTTTGGTAAAATCCCGAAATGGCTTTCTCCCCGGCATGGCCAAAGGGCGGGTTGCCGACATCGTGCGCCAGGGAAGCAGCACTGACGATAGCACCAAAATCGGCCGGGGTAACCTGGCCGGAAAGTTGCCGGTGACGGGCAATAAGCTGTTCACCGGCCAGCTTGCCGAGCGAGCGGCCAACCGAAGCTACTTCGAGACTGTGGGTAAGCCGGTTATGCACAAAATCATCTTCCGGTAAGGGGAAAACCTGGGTTTTGTCCTGCATCCGCCTGAACGGCAGGGAAAAAATAATACGGTCGAAATCTTTTTCAAACTCGCTGCGGATGGATTCCGCCCCATGCTTGCTGCCGGCCCGGTACGGTGATAGAAGTTGTTGCCAGTTCATAGTTTCTGTTCAGGCTGCTAATATCTGAATTTTTCAGCTAAGGGAAACCATCGCTGCGGATACTTGTGCACCAAAAAAGGCACCGGCATCGCAGGGCAGGTTACCCCGTTGCCGGTGCCTTTTGGCATTAGCCCAAAAAGGGATGGGTAGCTTTTACCCTTCCAGCCCTTTTTTCACCATTACTTTAGCAAGGTGGGCCCGGTATTCGGCATTGGCAAAATGATCACTCATTACGTCAACACCATCCACGGCATGTTCGGCTGCCGAACCAGTACCATCATACGCCTGCTCCACAGCCGTTGCCCGGTAAGGGCTGTCGCTCACTCCGGTAATACCCACTTTTACGGAAGAGCCGTTTTTAACCGTAGCCACGCCTACCACAGCAAACCGCGAGGCCGACTGATAGAACTTCTGGTAATTACCATCGGCTACTTTGGGAAAACGCACCGCAGTAATGATTTCATCATCCTCCAGGGCCGTGGTAAACATGCCGGTGAAAAAATCGACAGCAGGAATACTCCTTTGGCCGTTACTGCCCAACACCTCTATAATGGCCTCGCAGGCCAGCACGGTAGCCGGGTAGTCGGCCGCAGGGTCGGCATGGGCCAGGCTGCCGCCAATAGTGCCCTTGTTGCGCACCTGAACATCGCCAATGGTTCTGGCCGTGGTGGCCAGAATTCCCACATGCTGATTAACCAACTCCGAAGAGGCAATCTGGTTATGGGTACAGTTAGCGCCCACAACTATGTGGCCACCTTCTTCGGTGATTCCGTCCAGCCCTTCAATACCCTTGATATCAATCAGGACCGCGGGGCGGTTCAGCCTTAATTTCATGGCCGGGATAAGGCTGTGGCCTCCCGCCACCACTTTGGCATCGAACCCGTGTTTGGCCAGCAGTTCTATGGCCTGGTCCAGCGAAGTTGCTTTTATATAGTCAAATTTTGCAGGTATCATAATTCCAATTGTTTAACGTTGAACATTTTGCATAGCCGCCCAAACACGCTGCGGGGTTAACGGCATCTGAATATCATCCACGCCCAGGTGGTGCAGGGCATCCACCACCGCATTCACCACAGCCGGGGTAGCCCCGATGGTACCCGCTTCCCCGGCACCTTTGGCCCCCAGCGGGTTATGCGGACAAGGTGTTACCGTCCGGTCGGTCTCAATAAAAGGCAAATCATCTGCCCGGGGCATGGCGTAGTCCATATACGAGCCGGTTAACATTTGCCCATGGTCATCGTAAACCACTTCTTCGAGCAAGGCCTGGCCAATGCCTTGCACCACACCGCCATGAATCTGGCCATCTACAATCATGGGGTTCATTACATTACCCACGTCATCTACGGCTACAAAGCGCTTAAGGGTAACCTTGCCCGTATCAGCGTTTACTTCCACTATGGCTATGTGTGTACCGAAGGGGAAGGTAAAATTGGCCGGATCGTAAAAACTGGAAAAATCAAGTCCCGGTTCCAACCCTTCGGGGTAATCGTGCGGTACGTAAGCGGTAAGTGAAACATCACCAAAGCTGATGGACTTATCGGTGCCCTTCACCGTCCATTTACCCTGGGCATATTCAATATCCTCCACTGCAGCTTCGAGTTTGTGAGCGGCAATTTTGGCGCCTTTTTCCAACACTTTGTCAATACTTTTCACAATGGCGGAGCCACCCACTGCCAGCGAGCGTGAGCCGTAGGTGCCCATGCCAAAGGCCACTTCATTGGTGTCGCCATGGGCTATATCCACATCTTCAATGGGAATGCCGAGGCGGTCGGCCACAAACTGGGCGAAAACGGTTTCATGGCCCTGGCCGTGCGAGTGGGTGCCGGTAAACACCGTTACCTTACCGGTGGGCTGCACGCGCACATGGCCTACCTCATAAAGCCCGGCCCGGGCACCGAGGGCGCCTACCACTGCCGAGGGCGCAATGCCGCAGCCCTCAATCCAGGTGGAGATACCGATACCCAGCAACTTGCCCTGCTTGCGGGCCTCTGCCTGCTCCTGGCGGAAACCTTTATAGTCCACAATTTCGAGGGCTTTCTCCAGTGTGGGGGCATAATTACCGCTGTCGTACTGCAAGGCTACCTGGGTTTGATAGCCGGGCTGCTTGACCCCGTCAAACGCTGGGATGAAGTTTTTAAAACGGATTTCGGCCGGGTCTATACCCATTTCTTTGGCTGCCTTGGAAACCAACCGCTCAATTAAATAGGTAGCCTCCGGGCGTCCGGCCCCGCGGTAAGCATCAACGGGCACGGTATGGGTAAAGGGGGCCACTACATTCAGGTGAATGAGTGGCGTGGTATAGAGCCCCTGGAACAGGGTGCCGTGCAAATAGGTAGGTATGGCGGGGGCAAACGTTGACAAGTAAGCGCCCATGGCACAGTACTCATCGGTAAGGTGGGCCACGATCTTGCCGTCCTTATCGAACCCCATCTTCGATTTCACTACATGGTCACGGCCATGGGCATCGGTGAGGAAGGCCTCGCTGCGGTCGGCTGTCCACTTCACCGGCCGGCCTATTTCTTTAGTCGCCCAGATCAGCAAGGCTTCCTCGGTATAGTGGTAAATCTTGCTGCCGAAGCCACCGCCTACATCATACGATACCACCCGCACCTTGTGTTCGGGGATGCCGAGGGCAAAGGCACAGAGCAGCAGCCTGATCAGGTGGGGGTTCTGAGTGCTGGAGTACAGGGTCCACTTATCGGCATTTACATCATAGTCGGCAATGTAGCTGCGCGGCTCAATGGCATTGGGTGCCAGCCGCTGGTTAACAAACTCGAGTTCGGTAACGTGATAGGCATCTTTGAGGGCTGCCTCTACTTCGGCCCGGTCGTTGCCGATACACCAGTCGAAAGCGGCATTGTCCTCCCATGCATCATGCACCAGGGGTGCCCCGGCTGCCATAGCTTCCTGCGGGTTGGTAACTGCGGGCAGTTCTTCATAGTCCACTTCTACCAATTCGGCTGCATCCCTGGCCAGGGCCATGGTTGCGGCTATCACCACGGCCACGGGCTCACCGAGGTGCCGCACCTTATCTTTGGCCAGCAAGGGGTGTTGCGGTTCGCGCATTGTATCCCCGTTTTTAAAATTAACCTGCCAGCCACAGGGCACCCCGAAGTCACCGGGGCCATCGGCTGCGGTAAACACTGTTACCACACCTTCGGCATTTCGGGCTGCTTCGGTGTTAATACGTAAAATTTTTGCATGCGCATAAGGGCTTCTGACAAAAGCTGCATGGCACATTCCCGGCAGTTTAATATCATCGGTATATCTTCCCTTACCCGTGAGAAAACGGTTGTCTTCCCTGCGCTTTATTGGTTTTCCTATATACGTTTCCATAGCGAGTTATTTTATTAGTTCGGAGGCATGAAGAACTGACTTAACAATATTGTGATAACCGGTACACCGGCAGAAATTACCTTCCAATCCGTGCCGCACCTCCTGTTCGGTAGGGTTGGGGTTATTTTGCAGAATGTCGGCAGCCGTCATCACCATGCCCGGGGTGCAAAACCCACATTGCAAGCCATGATTTTCTTTAAAAGCCTGCTGAATGGGGTGCAGTTCACCTCCGTTGGCCATACCCTCGATGGTGGTAATCTCACTGCCATCGGCCTGTACGGCCAGGATAGTACAGGATTTTACCGCTTTGCCATCCATAAGAATAGTGCAGGCACCACAATTGCTGGTGTCGCACCCCACGTGGGTACCCGTAAGGTTGAGCGTATCCCGCAGATAGTGGGCCAGCAAAGTGCGCGGCTCCAAATCATCGGAATACGGCTTGCCATTGACTGTTAATGTTACACGCATAATCTTGTAGTTTGATAAGAAATTTATTTATGGTTCAGGTTCGTTATATTCATCAATCGGGGCCTGTTCTTAGCCGTTTACTTCTTTCTCAAAAGCACTGAAAAACTGCTTCGCCAGGGTGCTTACCACCCCGCCAAGCAGCCTTTGCCCCATACGCGCCAGCATGCCCGACATCCGGGCCTCCCCTGTGTAACCCACTGCCGTTTGGTGGTCGGCCAACGGTACCAATTTCAGGGTTATGCTAGCTTTTACATTACCTATTTTGCTCTTTTGGTCAAGGACGATGGTGCAACTTTCAGGCGCTACTTTATCTTCAATAGCCAGGCTCCCGGTAAACCGGCCTTTAACCGGCCCCATGCGGATATCGGCTATGGCTTTGTAACGGTCTGCTGCCAGCTTTTCTAACTGATCTATTCCCGGGGTTACCCGTTCCAGCACAGCCGGGTCGAGGATTTTTTGCCATACGGCCTCAACGGGTGCCTCGATAATATGTTTACCGCTTATCTTCATTACCTAATCAGGATGTTTGTTAACCAATCCCACCGGGGTTAGTTTGCCAATTTAATAAAAAAACAACAGGATGCCTAATGGCAGGAAATAATTCGGGTTAACATTTATCCATAAATCCACTTAAATTTGTACAGGCGGCAATAAGCCAATTAGCATGAAGGAAATAAAAGACATTATCCGGTTGTACCGGCAAATCGATACCGCCACCCACAAAGTGGCGCTGGCGACAGTGGTAAATGTGGCGGGCTCTTCTTACCGGAGGGCGGGCGCCAGGATGCTTATCCAGGACAATGGCGTATGGACAGGGGGTATCAGCGGGGGCTGCCTCGAAGGTGATGCCCTGCGCAAGGCCAACCACTGCATAGCCCGCAACCGGGTTGACCTGGTACGCTACGACACCACCAATAATGACGAAGAGCAGATAGGTGTGGGCCTGGGTTGCGAAGGGGTAATCGATGTGCTGCTGTCGCCCATTGACCCGGCTGACCCCAACAACCCGGTAAACGTGCTGGAAGCCTGTGCCGATACCCGCGAAGACCTCTGTTTGCTCACGGTTATCCGTTCCGGCAGCACCACGTTCACCCCCGGCAGCATGTTCCGCTACGAGGACAACCTGCCCTTGCCCGCTGCCGCCAAAACCGATGCACGGGCGGCCCTGGCGTCAGGCCAATCGGTGGTAAAAAAGTATGACGACCTGGAGGTTTTCATCGAGATCCTGCAGCCGGCCATCAATGTGGTACTACTGGGCAGCGGCTATGATATCTACCCGCTTTTGCAGATCGGCAACGAACTGGGCTGGAACATGGCCGTAGCAGCCGGCCCGGCCGCAGTTACCGCCAAGATGAAGGCCCTGTGCCAGCATATATACGACAAAAACGCCCCCATACCGGTTGACCCCTATACGGCCTTTGTGCTGATGGCGCATGACTACGAAACCGACAAGAACAACCTGCTGCGGGCTTTTGACAGCCAGGTACCCTACATCGGCATGCTGGGGCCCCGTAAGCGCAGGGAGAAAACCCTGGCCGAGCTAAGGCATAACGGCCGGCAAATTAGTGAAAGGGAATTAAACCGGCTGTATAACCCGGTGGGGCTTGATATAGGCGCCACCACCCCGGAGGAAATTGCGTTGGCCGTACTGGCCGAAATAAGGGCACATTTCACCGGCAAACAGGGCGGGGTTTTACGGGATAAGGAAGGCCCCATCCATGCGCGGGCATAGGTGCCGGTTCAGCTATTCCGGATCCGGGCTGCCGCCTCGATGATCTTTTCAGCGGCCTGGTCAATTTCGGCTTCGGTGGTAAGCCGCCCTAAGCTAATTCTTATTGAAGACAAGGCTTCTTCATCGGTCAGCCCCATGGCTTTAAGTACATGGGAAGGCAGGATGGCAGCCGAGGTACAGGCCGCTCCGGATGAGATAGCCACGTGGTTACCCAGGGCCAGCATAAGTTTCTCGGCTTCTACCCCTTTAAGGTGCAGGTTGCTCACATGGGCCACCCGGTTAGTGGCATCGCCATTTACCACTACTTCTGCCAGTGTCCGCATCAGGGCCTTTTCCAGCCGGTTGCGCAGCAGCATGAGCCGGGTGGTATCTTTTTCGCCACCGGCAGCAGCCAGTTCGGCCGCTTTGCCCAACCCCACAATCCCGGGCACATTCAGTGTGCCGGAACGCCTTTTTCGTTCATGCCCACCCCCGTGCAGTTGCTCCATCAGGTCTGTATCCCGGGCTACATACAAGGCCCCTACCCCCTTGGGACCATACATTTTGTGGGCCGACAAGGCCATCAAAGTTATGCCCTCCCGGGCCGGCTGCAGCGGTATCTTACCTGCTGCCTGGGTAGCATCACAAAAAAAGGCCACCCCGTGCTGGTGGCATATGCGGCCAATTTCGGCCACCGGATGAACGAGGCCGGTTTCGTTGTTTACCTGCATCAGGGCAACCATTAAGGTATTGTCGGTAATGGCCTTCTCCAGGTCGTCAAGGTTAATGTGGCCTTTGCCATCTACCGGCAGGTAAGTGAGGCTAGCCCCGCGGTGCTGCTCCAGGTAACGACAGGTGTCGAGCACGGCTTTGTGCTCGGTAGCCGCGGTAATAATATGCTGCTTGCCCTCCGGCTGCTGTTTTTCATACAGGCCTTTAATGGCCAGGTTCACCGCTTCGGTGGCCCCGCTGGTAAAAACAATTTCCCCGGTACTAACCCCGAGAAACCGGGCCAGGCGCTCACGGGCAATGTTTACCCCCTCCAGGGCATCCCAGCCGGCCAGGTGGGTGCGGCTGGCGGCATTGCCGTACATGGTGGTGAAGTACGGCAGCATCTCTTCCAGAACAGCCTGCGCTACCGGGGTAGTGGCATTATAGTCAAGGTAAATCATACGATCGGTACGTTGGCAACTAAAATTAAAAATACAAAATTATGTTTTCCTCCCTGGTACAGGCAGCTATTCTTGCGCAGGGCTACCCAAATGAAACGTCATGGGAAGTAGAGCGGGCCCTCCCCTGGCGTGGGCTACTAACCCGGATTATTCATGAAAATCGTGAATAATGAGGTAAATTAACCGACAAACGATTGTTTGTCAGTTAATTACATCAGGCCCTTTAAACTCCGGTTCAGCGGAGTCTAAGGACCTGATGCCCCGAGGGCTCGGGGTTATCAGCCCTGTGGGCGAAAAATTCATATGAATTTTTCGGGCTAAAGAACAACTGATTGCCGGGACAAACCCCGGGTAGAAGGATTTAGGCCCGGAAGTAGAGGGTTGGTAAACCTTTGCATTACCGAGGGGGATGCTTCGCTCCACTACGTTCTGCTCTGCATGACGGTATCTATTGGGGAGGAAGGCTACCCAAACGAAACATCATGGGAAATAGGGCGGGCCCTCCCCTGGCGTTGGCCACTAATGGGGATGCATTCCCGCCAAAGGCGGCCGGACGCACCACGCTGCATGACGGTACGGGTGAAAGGGCCGGCAGCTAAAATGATGGCCTTACAACTCAGGTTAATAAGCCAAGGCCGGGCCGGCCAGCAGGTTCCTTCTTCTGGTCAGGTGTACCATGGCATTTTTCAGGCTTTCCAGGTTATGGGCTGAAGCCAGCACATCGATATAGGGCAGGGCGGCATCCATACCTGTAGTGGCAGGCGAAAATTGCGGACTGCCGGCAAGCGGGTTAAGCCAAATAACTTTGCGGCTGTTTTTATGGATAACCCGCATTGCTTCCCGCATCACAGCGGGTGCGCCTTTGTCCCAGCCATCACTCAATATGATAACGATGGTTTTTTTGTTCACCAGGGCATAGCCGTACTCGTTGGTAAAAGCTTGCAGGCACTGGCCTATGGTAGTGCCCCCCGACCAGTGCGGCA